>WBZS01000069.1_pt1 | contig 203039 bp, 184 predicted proteins | sample 5204201 | NCBI WGS metagenome assembly WBZS01 (sample SAMN12344357, study PRJNA552823) | activated sludge metagenome | biome: Activated sludge suspended growth; feature: Nitrification reactor; material: Wastewater; isolation source: activated sludge from nitrification reactor of wastewater... | reverse complement strand
GAGGCGAGCGACTACATCAAGCGCTATTTCGAACGCTTCCCCGGCATCAAGGATTACATGGAGGCCGCCAAGGCCGAGGCGCGCGACAAGGGCTATGTCGAGACCATCTTCGGCCGCCGCGCCCATTATCCCGAAATTCGCGCCTCCAACCCGCAGATCCGCGCTTTCAACGAGCGCGCCGCCATCAACGCCCCGATCCAGGGTTCTGCCGCCGACATCATCCGCCGTGCCATGATCCGCATGGACGAGGCCCTGGACAAGGCGAAGCTCGCCGCGAGGATGCTGCTGCAGGTCCATGACGAACTGGTCTTCGAGGCACCGGAGGCAGAGGCGGAACAGGCGATCCCCGTCATCCGCGAGGTCATGGAGAACGCCGCCTTTCCGGCAATCGACCTCGCCGTGCCGCTGCGTGTCGACGCGCGTGCCGCGAAGAACTGGGAGGAAGCGCACTAGGCACCCCCAAGGAATCCGCCCTGCCGCACACAAAGAGACGAAAGCCACATTTCAGCGCTTCAAAATGTGGCCAAACTGCTTTTGGATAGTCACCGTCGGGGCACGACACGGCTTGGGAGTCGCATGATGCATCGCAATCGTCTTAGAGCATTTCCGGCGAAGATTGAATCGTTTGAACGCCGGGATCTTGTGGGCTGGCAAGAAGCGCGGGGCGAAGCGGCGCAAGCGCCGGCAGACCCGCGCGACGCGGCCAGGACACAAGAGACCAAGTTGAAACGATTGCGGTTTGACCGGTTGTTCCGGTTGGTCGACTTTGCCGGCTCGGGCGTCTTTCGCGCTCCGGCCGCGTCGAAATCCTCGCGCGATGATCACATCGCGCTGCGGTCTTCTCCTTGTCGGATCACAAAATCCGTCCCGTCAAACCGCTCCAATCTTCGCCGGAAATGCTCCAAGACCCTTGGGCGCACGGCGTCCGTTTTCGCCCTTGCGCTCGGCGCGGCTTGTGCCACGCCGGCGGCCGCCGAACGCTACGCCGTGCTTGTCGGCGTCACCAAATACCCGAACCTGCCGCCGAAGAACTGGCTGGTCGGCCCGGCGAACGACGCCGCGCTGATGCGCACGCTCCTCGTCAACGAGGCCGGCTTCGACGCGAAGAATGTCACCGTTCTCGCCGACGATACCGAAGGCGCGGCCTCTTCGCCGACCCATGACGCCATCCGCTCGACGCTGAAGGCGATGGCCGACAAGGTCGGCAAGGACGATTTCGTCTATCTGCATTTCGGCGGCCACGGCTTCCAGCAGCCTGCGCTCGATCCGGCGAGCGAAACCGACGGCAAGGACGAAATCTTTCTGCCGTCCGACACCATGATGCCGGGACCGGACAAACGGCTGCCCAACGCCTATATCGATGACGAGGTCAAGGCCGACCTTGATGCCATCCGCGCCAAGGGCGCGTTCGTCTGGGTCGTCTTCGACGCCTGCCATTCCTCCACCGCCACGCGCGCCGCGCTCGGCGGCGACGAGATGGAGCGCAAGATCGATTGGTCCGACCTCGGCGTCGAGCCGCCCACCTATCCCGAAGAAGGCTCGCGCGCTGTCGGCGAGGAGCGCGAATCCTCCCTTTCGGCCGAAGAGAAGGGCGCGGCCGCCGAACCCGGCGGTCTTGTCGCCTTCTACGCGGCACAGACCGTTGAGACGACGCCCGAAATGCCGCTTCCCGCCGACACGGAAGGCGCACCGCGCCAGGGCCTGTTCTCCTACACCATCGCCCGTGAACTCGCCGCCAATCCGAATGTCACCTACCGCCAGCTCGGCGAAGCGGTGTTGCAGGACTACTCCGCCCTCAATCGTACCCGCCCGACGCCGATGTTCGAGGGCGATCTCGACAAGCAGGTCTTCAACAACACCAGCGAGGCTCGCGTCCTGCAGTGGAAGGTGGCATCCGACGGCGCCAAGGCCACCATTCCGGCCGGCAATTTGCACCGCCTCGCTCCTGGCGCCAAGCTCGCCATCATGGCGAAGCCCGGCGATGCGGTCGACGCGGCGCTCGGGTTCGTCGTGGTGAAATCGACGACCAATTTCGAATCGACGCTGGCCGAAGTCCCGGCAGAAGCGGCCGGCGGCAAGCCGGTAATCACGCTCGCCGAAATCCCGAAAGATGCCTTTGCCCGGGTCGTCGAGACGCCGGTCGACTTCAAGCTGACCGTCGCGCGTCCCGACGCCGCGAAGTACCCGGCCGAGGCCGCCGCGCTTGATGCCGCGCTCGATCGCATCGTCAAGGACGGCAAGGTCGCGATCAACCTCGACGTCGTCGACGCCGGCAAGCCGGCCGACCTGCGCTTCGCCGTGCTGTCGGAGAAGGACATCGACCCGAAGGCCGACAGCACTGAGCCGCTCGCCTGGTTCCTGCCGCCGAACGGCGAGGTCTCGCTCGCCAAGGGTCTGCGCCCGGCGTCCATCGCGCTCACCGCGCCGACGGCCACCACAGGCGAAGATCCGCTCGCCTCGACGCTGGTCAAGATCTACCGCGCCACCAACCTGTCGCGCCTTGCCGCGGCCAATGATTTCAGCACCGAGGAACTCGCCGTCTCCTTCACGCTCAAGCGCGCGGGTGGCGAGGAAGTGGCGATCGAGGGTGGCCAGGTGCCGGTCGCCCGGCCCGATGACATCATCCACGTCAACGCCGTCAACAATTCCGGCAAGGCAGTCGACGTCAACGTGCTCTACATCGGTTCCGACAATTCCATCGGCCAGATGTACGCCGAGCGCCTGCAGCCGGGATCGAAGGTCTCCGACGACGTCCTGCAATTCACCGCCGAATCCTTCGGCATCGAGCGCATGATCGTTGTCCTCAATGAGGCGACAGCCGGCAGCAATGTCGAGGACCTGTCCTTCCTCGAGCAGACCGGAACCCCGCGCGAGGCGGGAACCCGGGGTGCCGGGTCGGATGGCCTGATGGCGATGCTCGAAGACATCGGCGGCGGCGCAGCGACACGCGGCGCCATGAAGATCGGCGGCGCCAAGGCCCGCAAGGGCGCCGTCATCGTCGTACCGGTGGAAACAGCGCCGGCAACGCAGTGAAGCGGTCTTGATTTTGGGCAGGCGTAGCGCCGAAGATCGGCGCGCCTGCCGGGAGCTGATGAGATGGGTAAGAAACTTGTCGTTCTGGCCGCGACGCTGTGGTTCGCGACCGGCACCGCATTCGCCCAGACGGATTGCGGCCTGTGCGCACGCACGGTCGTGATCAACTCGGCGCTTGCCGGCTGCTTCCTGCATCGCTTTCCCGAGTGGCAGTTCAAGGCCTCCGCGGCGATCGTCGTCGACCTGTCCTCGTGCAAGGACGACGAGACCGGACGCGGCGTCATCGCCGCGCTTCCCGCCCCCGGCGCCCCTTCGGCGGAACCGGACAAGGAATTCATCGTGACCCTCGCCCAGCTCGTCTGCCTCAAGCGCAAGCTGGAGGACCCGGAGCTGGTCCTCGACCCATCGGCCACCATCGACCTGGGCGCCTGCGAATGAGCCCGGCGAAGAAGTCGCCCTACAAGAAGCCGGACGAGGCGCTCTCCGGCTTCCCCGACATCTCGGTCGAGGCGATCCAGCCCGATCCGCCGAAGGCCGATCCGGGCAGCCCCTTCCAGTCGCCGGACTGGCGTGTCGCGGCCCATGCGTGGCTCGGGCTCATCGTCCGCACCGCCCTGGTCCTTGGCGCGGTCTTTTCGGTCGTACAATATCTCAATACCCGCGAGGAGACGCGCATCGCCCGCACGTTGGCGCTGGTCGACGATTGGGAAAAACCCGAATACCAGGCCGCCCAGCGCGCCTTGCACGAGCGCCTCGCCGCGCTCAATGCGAAATACAGCGAGTTGCTCGGCGCCAAGCCGACCGATCGCGAGGTCGCCATCTTCCAGTCGCGGATCGGCCTGGAATCGCTGTCCGCCGGCGGCGGATCGCAGCCGCTCGCCGAATTCCGGGGCCATTACGACCGCATCCTCTATTTCCTCAGCCGCCTGTCGGCCTGCGTCGATGGCAAGCTGTGTTCCAGCGCCGTCGCAGATGACTATTTCCGCGATTTCGCGGTGTCGTTCTGGCGCTACTATTCGGCCGCCATCGAAGCCGAGCGCAAGCGCGGCCAGCCGACCTACGGTCTCGCCATCGAAACCTATGTGAATTCGAAACCGTGACAGCTTTTCCCGGCGGCCGGTCACCGGGTCGCGCCCTTGCCATCCTGCCGCTCGCGGCCCTGCTTGCCGGCCTTGCCGCTCCGCCCGCGGCGGCCGAGGACAAGCCGCCGTCCTTCTTTCTCGAAGTGGACACCGGCGGTCACCGCGCTTTCGTCAAGGACATGGAGTTCTCAGTCGACGGGCGTTTCCTCGTTTCCGCTTCCGACGACAAGACCATCCGCCTGTGGGACTGGCAGGCCGGCCTCACGGTCAAGACGCTGCGCGGCTTCCGTGAGGATGGCCAGGCCGGCAAGGTCTTCGGCGTCGCCATTTCGCCGGACGCCACGACCGTCGCCGCCGGCGGCTGGTTCGGCCCGGACGATCTCAAGGGCGGCCCCTATGGCGATGTCCGCCTCTTCGACACGCGCTCGGGCAAGGTCGTCTCGGTTCTGAAAGGATTGCAGTTCCCGGTCTACGACGTCGACTTCTCGCCCGACGGCAAATGGCTTGCCGCCGGCGGCCAGGACGGTTTCGTCTGGATGTGGGAAAAAGGCGCCGATGGCAATTGGACGAAAAAGACCGAATTCGACGCCGATTCCATCCACATTTCCCGCGTCGACTTCATTGGCCTCGACCGCATCGCCGCGACCACCACCGACAACGGCATCCGCCTGTTCGACATCGTTTCCGGTAACACGGTGGACATGCCGGCGGCCGAAGACCTGACCGAAGCCGCGCACCGGGCGCTCGCCGCCGCGCCCGACGGCAAGAGCTTCGCCACCGGCGATGATTTGGGCGTCGTGCGCCTGTGGAACGCCGCCGACGGCGCGCTCATCCGCGCCTTCGACGCCCAGCCCTTCATGATCGGCGCGCTCGCCTTTGCCAACGACGGCGCCTCGCTTGTCGCCGCCTGCGGCTATGGCTGCGCCGACAAACATGGCGAGGTCGTCTTCGACGTCGCGACGGGTGCGAAGATCGCCGAATACCGGGGCCATGACGGTTCTGTTGCTGCCGTCGCCGCCACGCCGGATGGCAAGCTAATCGCCACCGCCGGCGGCATGCGTCACGAAATCCATCTGTGGAACCCGGCGAATGGCGAGCGTCTCGGCGTCCTTGCCGGTCGCGGCGCACCCATAACCGCCGCCGGGATCGATGCGCGCGGTACCGACATCGCCTGGGGTTCGGCCAACGCCTGTCCGTCCGAGACCATCTGTCCCGAAACCTTCGCCGCGCTGGAATTCCACCTGAAGCTGCCGACGCCGGACCGCAACATGGAGCGCCCCGAGGCCCTCGCCGACGCGGCCGGTTTCCTGCGTGCGGCGCTTGCCGACGGCGACTGGTCCTTTGCCGGCAGGAAGGGCGGCGACGACGATCTCGACTGGGCGGTGCTGGAGACGATGAAGGGCGGCGCGACCGTCGCCTCGGTCGAGAAGGACGCGACCACGGGCTATCTGCACACGGCGTTTTCCTGGCTTGCCGGCGGCAAGTTGTTCGTCACCGGCGGCAATGACGGCGTGCTCTTCATCCATGACCGCGAGACCGGCGACCTCGTCAGGGAATTGCGCGGTGGTCACGCCGGCCAGATCGAGGCCGTCGCCGAAGCGCCGAAGGCAGGGTTGCTGCTCACCGCCTCTTCGGACCAGACGCTGGCCTTGTGGAACCTCGAGACGGGCGAGTTGATCGTCAACGGCTTCTTCGCCGGCAAGGAATGGATCCTGTGGACGCCGCAGGGCTATTACTATTCCTCGCCCGACGGCGACAATTTCTTCGGCTGGCGCGTCAACGACACGCCCGACACCGAGTCGCGCTTCGTCAAGGCGCGGCAACTGAAAACCTATCTCTCCAGCCCGGAGATCATTCGCCGCGCCATCATCCTGAAAAGCGCCAAAAAGGCGGTGGAGGAGCTGCGCGGCTCCGACACCGAGTTGGAAAAGCTGCTGATGCGCAAACCGCCGGAGTTCGGTCTCCGCCTTGCCGAGAAGCAGCCCGACGAGGCGAAGGGCGTCGTCTCCGTCGAGGTCACGCTCACCGGCGGCGAGGACGAGATACCGGCCGATTTCCAGGTGCTCGCCAATGACCGTCGCATCACGCCGACCCGCGCCGTCTCCGGCGACGGCAAGACCGTCACCTTCGACATTCCCGTCGACGAGGGCGATAACGACATCCGCATCACCGGCCTCAACGAGTTCGGCTACATCACCGAGCGCTCGGTCAAGGCCATCGGCAAGAAGAAGGCCGAGGAGACGAAGAAGGGGGCGCTCTTCGTACTAGTCGTCGGCGCCCAGGACTATCCGCTGCTCCCCGACGCCTGCGGCGGCCGCTCCTGCAATCTGCGCTATCCCGTCGACGACGCCGCCGCCTTCATCACGACAATCGCCGAGAAGACCGCGCCCCTCTACACAAGGCTCGAGGCACGCGTCTTCGTCAACCGCGACGCCCTCGACGAGAACGCCGATCTCGCCGCCGCCGTGAACAAGCTCGCCGGACCGGACGGCGTGCGCGAACCGGAAGCCGATTCCATCCGCGACGAACTGGCCGATTTCCTCGAAAAGCCCGGCCCGGACGATACCACCATCGTCTTTCTCGCCGGACATGGCGTCAATGTCGACGAGGACTACTATTACATCCCCTCCGACGGCCGCAAACGCGACGCGGAGAAATGGCAGCGCTCCTCCCTCGTCGAATGGAGCGACATCCAGCATGCGCTGGAAGACGCCCAGGGACGCCGTATCATGATGGTCGATACCTGCCATGCCGCCAATGCCTTCAACGCCGGCCTGGAGAAGGAGGCGATCGACTCGCGCATTTTCGTTTTCTCCGCCACCGACGCCAACAACACGGCGGCCGAACGCGAGGACATCGGCCACGGCGTCTTCACCTATGCGCTGCTCGAAGGGCTCAAGGGCAAGGCCAACCTGTTCGGCGACGGCGTGCGCCTGCTGCCGCTCGCCTCATGGATCGACACGGAAGTCCGCCGCCTCACCTCCGAGCGCCAGACGCCGCGCTGGTATTTCGCCGAGACCGACAATTTCCTCATGGCGGTACAATGACGCGCGTGGCGTCGACGTTGCTCCTGCTGCTCGTCACGGGCATGGCGCGCGCCGCGACCTGCCCACTCGAGGGTCCGGATTTCCCGCGCTTCTATACCGATGCGGCGCAATTCGAGCGGGCCTTTGCCAAGGCGGCAAGTATCGTGCCGTCGCAGCGCCCGCTGACCGGTCTCATCGTGCCGCACCATCTGCTCGCCGATCACCTCGTCGCCCGCGGCTTCGCCTTTGCCTCGGCCGGGCATTACCGCCGCATCGTCGTCCTCTTCCCCGACCATTTCCGCCAGGCCGACAAGGCCTTCGCCGTCACCGCCCGCGGATTTGACACCGTCTTCGGTGAGGTGGCGGCGGACGCCGGCGCCGTCTCGCGCCTGACCGCCGCCGCCGATCTCGTCGCGCCGTCCTGCCTGTTCGCGAAGGACCACGGCCTGCAGGCGATGCTGCCCTTCGTCGCCCATCATTTCCCCGGCGTACCGATCGTACCCGTCGCGGTGTCCATCAAGTCGGACCGGCGCGACTGGGATCGCATGGCGGACCTTCTCGCCGGTATCGCCGGACCCGATACGCTGGTGCTGGAGTCGACCGATTTCTCCCACTACCTGCCGCAAATCGAGGCGCGCCGGCGCGACCAGCAGACGCTCAACATCCTCGCCGCCCGCGACTTCGATGCGCTGGCCGGACTCGTGCAACCCGATCATGTCGATTCGCTCGGCGCCCTCTACATCCAGACTAAGCTGCAGGACGCGCTCCACGGCGCCGCGCCTGTCGCGCTCGCCAACGAGAACGCCCAGCAATACACGACGAAGCCCGCCGCCGAGACCACCAGTTACCTCGTCCTTGCCTTCGCTCCCGGAATGAGTGCCGCTCCGGCGCCCGACTTCCCCGGCGCCACGGTGCGCTACTTCGCCGGCGATACCTTCTTCGGCCGCGCCATGATGCAGGCACTGAGCGACCCTGACAGCGCCCAACTGGTGCGCGAGGCCGTGCGCGCCACCACGGCCGGCCGGCCGATCATCGCCAACCTCGAAGGCGTCATCCTGCCCAACGTCCCCTCCGGCATCGATCACCTCACCCTCGCCATGCCGGACCGCCTTGCCCTCCCCTGGCTGAGGGACCTGAACGTCGTCGCTGTCTCGATGGCCAACAACCATGTCACCGATCTCGGTCCCGTCGCCATCGACGAGACCAGAGCGGCGCTGGATTCGGTCGGTATCGCCCATGCCGGCCAGGGCGAACGCCTCGATCTTCCCGACATGAGCATCGTTGCGCTCACCGATCTCGATTCCAACGCCGCGGTGCAGACCGACCTGCTGACCCCGGAACTGCTCGATCGCCTGCTGGTGCCGGATGCAACGAAGCCGGTCGTCGCCTTTGTCCATTGGGGACGGGAGTGGATCGACCGGCCATCGGCGCGCGAACAGGACCTTGCCGGCGAGATGCGCCGCCGCGGCGCCGCGCTGATTGTGGGTGCCCATCCGCACGTGGCGTCAGCATCGCCCGTCGCGATAGCCGGCGGCGACACACTGGTCGTCCATACGCTCGGCAATTTTCTCTTCGACCAGACCGGCGACAAGGCGTCCGGCGCGCTGCTTGAGGTGACCACCTTCGCCCAGGGCACGCTCTATGCGCGCCTGCTGCCGATCCCCGACCTCTACGACATCGCCCGCGCCGCCGCGACGCGGTAAATCAGCAGGCTTGGTATTTGGTGATGTAGCAGCCTTTGTCGCCGCGCCCCTTGCTCGCAAATCCGCCGAGATCATCGCTCTTTTCGGGCACACGGTAATATTTCACATACAAAGGCTTGGCGGATCTCACCGAACCATCGGCGAAACGCGCCCGAACGATGACGTCGTGGACGCTGTGCCGGGACGCCGTCAGGTCGAAAAAAACCCGGTACTTCGTCAGCGTCTTCTTGCCGCGCACCGGCAATGTGATCGTGTAATCCTTGCCTCGGTCGCGCAGTTCCACCCGCTCGAACATCGGCGCTTCGGGAGGGCCGCCGAACGCGCCGCATTCGGCGATCTGTTCGACATTGCCCGTCACGCCGAGCGGAACATAGGTTTCCACCGGTTCCGACGCCTTGAAGGTACTGCCGCCGTCCCCTTTCCATTCGTAGTCGATCCGACCGTCCACCCGCACAATAACGTGGTCCGTGGTCGGCATTCCGGCAGGTCCGAGATCGATGTTCAATGAATTGTCCGCACGGAAAGCAAGCGATGCAAGCTCCCCCAGCCTCACGCGTGCGGCAGGGTCGACTTCGCAACCCTTGTCACCATTGCAGACATAGCGCGTCTGCGTCAGCCAGGCCGTATCGACGCCCGATGCCTGCAGGAACTCGCTGAGGTCGATTTCCACTCCATTGCCAATGGTACCGAGTTCCGTACTGAAGGTCCGGCTCCTCGAACGGCCGTTCTTCGACGTGAAGGCGAAAGTGAATTTCGCATTGAATGCTTTGCCAAGGCCGTCATTCAGGAATGTCAGGTCCGGCCGAAAGCCAACGCAACCGAACGGATTGTCAATGACGAAAAGCGGTTTCCGGAATACACTGCTAGATTTCACGTCCACGACGATGTCACTGATCGTAAAGGGCTTTCCATCGGTCGATGTGATTTCCCCGGTCAACCATACATGCGTGTCGTAGAAGTCCCATCCCGAATAGATGCCGCCGCCGGGTTCGATGCTGATCGGGTATTTCCCGTTCCAACGTTCCCAAATGGTCGGCACGGAAGGTCTGATCACCACGCCGTTCTCGGCAGGCTCCGAGGTGAACCGAAATCCGCTGTCCTGTTGGCTGACTCGCCGATCGATATCGACCCCGAACTCGACGCGCGAGGCGTCCCCGCCCTTCGACGCCGCTTCCGTCAGGCCGCCGGCCAGCGCGTCCGGCAGGTTGGCCGGAACGATCCCCGTGAAGCGGTCGCCCGTCCAGCGCCCCTTGTAGGCGCCGCCGCCGGCGAGCCGCATCGTGCCCTCGCCGTCGCGCTTGCCCAATTTGAACGCGCCTTCGTAGATATTGCCGTTAGCGAGATAGAGCCGGCCTTGCCCCTCCGGCAGTCCTTCGTGGAATGCACCCTGGTAGCGGTTTCCGGCGGCGTCCACGCTTTCGCCCTCGCCCTCGAGCCGCCCGTCGGCCCAATGGCCTTCCATCATCGAACCGTCGCGAACCGTCAGCCGCCCTTGGCCGTTCGGCCGTCCGCGCGCCATCTCGCCTTCGTAGGTCGAATGCACGGCGGCACGGTCGTAGTCGGCGCTGCCGCCGATGCGCCAGGTGAGCCGTCCGTTGCCGGTCGCGAGCCCTTCGCCATCGGCCGGTTCGCCGGGTTTCTCCGGCGCCCAGGCGAAGTCGCGACCGAGTTCGGGTTGGGGATCGAAGGCCCCGACGCTACGGCGTTCCGCCCGGGGGCTGTCGTCGACCGCGTAGATCTGCGTCGATCTGCGGAGGAGTTCCTCGCCGAAGGCCGGGGTTTGTCCGGCGATGAAAATGAATGCCAGGGCGGTCGCTTGCAGGCGTCGCATCACTCTCCCTTCCGTCTGGTCCAGAATCTGTTCGTTCTCAGCAGGCCGAATCATCGGGCGGCAGGTAGCAGGCCGCCGGCGTCGCCTGCGAGGTGAACTCCGGCGTGCGCGGGTGGAAGAAGTAGAAGCTGACCGGTTTCGATTGCAGCGTCGAGCCGTCGGTGAAATGCGCCACGCCGCGCAGCGAATGGAAGGAGGTGCGCTCCGAGTGCATCTTCAGCCGCGCCGTGTAGTCCTTGATGCTCTTGTTGCCGCGCACCGCGATCGGTACCGAATAATCCTTGCGCCCGAGCGGCAGGTCGACGTCGATGTAGCGCAGTGCCTCCGGCGAACCGGGGAAACCGTCGCCGCATTCGGCCAGTTCGGCCGGATACTCGATACGCGCCAGCGCGATATCGACGCGGAACGGCTCCGACTGGTCCCAGCTATCGCCATTGGCATCGACCCAGCTGTAGTCGATCTTGCCGGTCGCTGTCGTGTAGAGGCGGTCGTCGCCCCAGACCGCCGGCTTGACCTCGCCGAAATTCACGTCCTTGAGCACCTCGGCCTTGCAGGTTTCGATTTCGTCGGCCGACGCGCATTTGAAGCGCTTGCTGTCGAGCGCGGCGACATCGACGCCGGCTTGGACGAGAACGTCGCGCAACGACACGTCGAGGCCCTGATCGAAAGTGCCGAGCGGGGCGGAAAACGCCTTGGTCTCGGCCGTACCGTCCTCATTGGTGAAGGTCATCGTCAGCTTGGCGTCGCGCGCCTCGCCCCAGCCGAAATTGAGGAAATTGAAGGTCGGACGGAAACCGACGCAGCCCTCGTGGCCTTGCAACGCCAGGAACGGCTTGAGCACGGCCTGCGATTCGCTCACCTGCAATTCGAGCGAATCGACCTTCACTTTCGATCCGTCGGTTGTCGCGAGGCTCATCTCCACATAGGCGGGCGCATCGTCCCAATCGGTCATGTCGAACGGCCAGGTCCCGCCCGAGATCTGCCGGCTGCCGGCCCAGGCGTCGTTGATCTCCTGTTCGACCGGGTAAATCGCCACGTCCTCGTCGCGCACCAGATTCTGGTACTGCATGGCGGCTTCCTGGTTGAGCCGCTCGTCGATGGTAAAGCCGATCTGCATCTTGGCCGCATCACCGCCGCTTGCCTGCTGCGCATGCACCAGCCCACCCGCATTCGACGGCGCCTTCTGCACATTGCGCCTCGGGCCGCTCTCATGTCCTGCGATCCATTGGCTGTCGAACTGCGTGCCGTCGGCCATCGCCATATGGCCCTCGCCATGCGGCGCGCCATTCTCGAACCGGCCCTGGTAGATCGAGCCATCGGCGCGGGCGAGCCGCCCGGTTCCATCCGCTCGCCCGGCGCGGAATCCGCCGTCGTAGCGGTCGCCATTGGCGAAGGTCCGCCAGCCTGAGCCATCGAGAACGCCGGCGGAAAAATGACCCTCCATGCGCTCGCCGCTGCGCAGCGTCAGCCGACCCTCGCCGTCCGGCAATCCGCCCTTGACGTCGCCCTCATAGACCGAGAAGACGGCGCTGCGATCGTAGTCGGCCGCGCCGGCAAGCCGCCAGGTCAGCTTGCCGCGGCCCTCGACCATTCCGTCGGGCCTCAGCGTCTCCACGCCCGCCTTTTCGGGTTCCCACAGGAATTCCAGCTTCAATTCCGGATGCAGGTCGATCACCCGCACCATCCGCCGGGCCAGTGTTCCCGTATCGGGATCGAGGAAGACCTGCGCCCGCTCCGCCGTCACCGGCGTTCCCGCGTGACCGGTCGGCACCCCGATTGCCGCCGCGGCGCTGAATAGTGCGATCCCAACCAAGATTTTTTTCATCACGTCCCCCGGGGCCAAAGGCACGAAAAGCTAACCCCTCGTTGCCGCGCGACGCAACGGATTTCCTGCCGGCAAAACGAAAGCGGCGGCGCTTTCGCGCCGCCACCTTGATCCGCTCAGGAGCAGGCCGTCACTTCACCAGGTCCTTGACCCATTTGAAGTAGGCGGGGTTGAGCCGCGTGGCGAGGTTGAACTGCGGGTTCTCCGCGATGTTCACGCCGAGGATGGTGCGCTCCTTCTTGTCCTTGTCGTAGAGGTAGACGGAGGAGCCGGACGACCCCGGATAGGTGTCGCACAGATAGGCGAAATTGGTCTCGTTGAAGTCGGCCTTGTTGACGTCGCACGAGGCGCGCCACATCGTGCTTTCGGGCTTGTCGCCCGGATAGCCGACGATGTTGGCGGTGAAATCCGCCGGCTTGGCAAACGAGCCGAACGACATCCAGCCCACGTCGTCGCCGATGGGCTTGTCGAGCTCGAGCACGGCCAGGTCATAGGCCACCACCGAGCCGTAATTGTCCTTGTACTTGCTGATGAAGCCTTCAAGGATATTGGCGTTGGTGACATTCGCCATGCCGAACGGCGCCTGGTCTCCGTCGAGACCGGGGTAGAATTCCGCCGCCTGGCCCCAGCCGCCATTGTCGTGGCTGTAGATGCAGTGCGCGGCGGTGATGATGGTGCTCGCGCCGACCAGCGTCGCCGAGCAGGAGCCCCAGCTCTCCTCGTCGATCTTGGTCCACAGCTGGCCGATCGTGCGGAAGGGGAACTTCGAGGTTTCCGTGATCTGCACGCGGTCGTCGTCACCGAAGACCTGACGGTTTGGGTCGACGCCCTCCTCGTCCTTGACGCCCGACGGCGCGTCGCCGTCCATGCCCTTGATCGTCTCCTCGATGATGCTGCGCATCTCTTCCGAGGCCGGCGTCGTGGTTTCCTTGCCGTCGCCGAAGGAACGCGAGATCGTCCCGAAGTCCTTCGTCATCTCCTCGGCATTCGGCATTTCGAGGTCGCGGCTTGCCTCGTCGATCTTGACGGGAGCGATGGGCGTGACCTTGCGTTTCGCCAGGTCGGCCCCGAGCGCGAGATCGCGCACCGCATCGCCTTCCTTGCCGGGATTGCCCGGCATGACTTCGGCGAACGCGCCGCCGGCCGACAGCACGGTCGCAACCGCGGCGCCGGCGAGTAGTGCAACCATTTTTCTGGTCATGACATTTCTCCAAAGAGCCCCGTTGGCAAGAGCAACAAAAAACGCGAATGTTGTCCAGATCAAGGACGGCGAATTCGTAAATTTCGTAGCGATTTCCGCTAGATAGTCAAGTACCCGTCAAGGCCGTCGACAAATGCGGCGAAAACGGGATTCCTTGGGGCTCGCAGGCGTCTTTTCTTTTTCGAACATGGGCTTGCGCCCGGCGCTTTCGCCTTTCTTTTGCCGCCCGGATCATCATACGATGTTTCCGCTGCCCCAATCCCGAGGAGGATCTCTTGATATCCCCAGCTTCGCGTAGCCTGCGCGGCCTTGCCGCAATGGCCGTAATCTTCGCCGCCGCCGCGCCGGCTTTGGCCGCCGATCAGGCGCCGCGTCCCGAAACCTCACCGAAAAGCCGCGTCGCCGCCGCCAGGGCGGAAGCCGCCAAGGCGCCGAAGGAAGGCGAGCGCGTCTTCGGCGGCTCCGAGGTCAAGAAGGGCGCATGGCCCTTCCAGGTCGCGCTGCTCTCCGCCGGCGACCTCGACGACAGCGCCGACAGCCAGGTCAATGCGCAGTTCTGCGGCGGCACGCTGATTGCGCCGAACTGGGTGCTGACCGCCGCCCATTGCCTTTACGATTCCGGCGAGGCTGTCGCGCCCGACACCATGGTCGCCCTCGTCGGGGCGACGAACCTGACCGAGGGCAAGCGCTTCAAGGTCTCTGAGGTCATCGTCCACGAAGGCTATTCGGAAACGACGCTCGAAAACGATCTCGGCCTCGTCAAGCTCGAAAAGGCCGCCAAGGCGCCCGTCATCGGGCTGGCGAAACAGGATCCGGCCGACAACTCGAAAGCCACCCTGATCGGCTGGGGCATGATGGAGGATGGGTCCTTCCCGGACTCGCTCATGCAGACCGAAATCGACGTCGTGCCCAACGATTCCTGTAATGCCGGCATCAAGTCCGTCTATGCTGGCGATCTGAAAACCTATCTCGCCGACTATGGCCGCTACATGAAGGTCAGCGACGACGCCGTCTCGCGCGCCACCGACATGATCGTCTCGGTCATGGGCGATCCGCTGACGCCCAACATGATGTGCGCCGGCGTCAAGACCGGAGCGCGCTCGGCCTGCTACGGCGATTCCGGCGGTCCGCTGTTTGACCCGGGCAAGGGCAAGCCGGTCCAGCTCGGCATCGTCTCCTGGGGCGAAGGTCCCGAGGATTCCGATATCAAGTGCGGCCATGCCGAGGTCTACGCCGTCTATACGCGCGTGGCCAAGTATCGCGACTGGATCGTCGCCAAGACCGGCATCAAGTGAACCCGAGGATCGTCACCATGAAATCGTTTCATCACGTCGCCAGCCTCGGCCTCGCCGCGGCTCTTGCCGGCTGCCTCGTCCTGCCCGTCTCGGCCGGCGACGGCCCGCAGGGCGAGAAATCGCCCATCAAGCGCGTTTCCGGCGCCCGCTCCGAATGGCGCAAGGCCCACGGCGGCGAAGGCGAGCGCGTCTTCGGCGGCCTGCAGGCCAAGAAGGACGCCTGGCCCTTCCAGGTCGCCCTCCTCGATAGCGCCGGCCTTTCCGACGACCCCGAGTCGCAGGGCGATTCGCAGTTCTGCGGCGGCAGCCTCATCGCGCCGCAATGGGTGCTGACCGCCTCCCACTGCATGTTCAACGAGGACCAGAAGCTGGAGCCCGCCGACATCACGATCCTCATCGGCGCCTCCAACCTGAAGGAAGGCAAGCGCGTCGCCGTCTCGGAGGTCCACGTCAACGAGGGTTACGACAACAATTCGCTGACCTTCGACAACGACCTGACGCTGCTCAAGCTGGCCGAGCCGGTTGACCAGCCGACGATTGCCCTTCCCGCCGAGAACATCGAGACCGGCAAGGCGACCGTCACCGGCTGGGGCATGATGGAGGACGGCTCCTTCCCTTGGGACCTGATGCAGGTCGACATCGACCTGAACCCCAACACCGCCTGTAACGCCGGTATCAAGGACATCTATTCCGGCGACATCCGCAAGTTCTTCGAAGCCTTCGCCGAGGGCCGGAAGGTCAAGCCGGAAGTGATCGACGAGGCGACCAAGGCGTTTTCCACCGGCATGGCCGATCCCCTGACCGGCAACATGCTGTGCGCCGGCGTACCGGAAGGCGGCCGCGATTCCTGCTACGGCGATTCCGGCGGTCCGCTCTTCGTCGACGGGCCGAACGGGCCGGTGCAGGTCGGCATCGTCTCCTGGGGCGCGGGTCCCGAGGACGCGGACGCGGCCTGCGGCTACGCCAACGCCTACGGCGTCTACACCCGCGTCGCCAACTACCGCGACTGGATTTCCACGGTCACCGGGATCAAGTGACCGCGACTTTCGGCCCGCCGCGACCGCGGCGGGCCTTTACCCTTTCGCGCGCCGGCTAGATCTGCCCCTTGCGCAATGTCATTGCCTTGTCGCACAATTCGCCTAACCGGCTTCGCAAACCGAAGGGGAGCGATGCGATGACGATGAATGAGGCGGCTGTCGCGGGCTTCTCGGCGCTCGTCATCGACTCGTCGATCCGTCTCGGCATTCTCGGCCGCATCGGCTCGCTCGAAGCCCGCCTTGCGCGCGACGAAGACGAAATCGCCGCTGCCCAGGAAATCCGCTACCGCGTGTTCTTCGGTTCGAACCCGGGAGCCGATCCTGCCGGGCGCGACATCGACCGCTTCGACGATATTTGCGACCATCTGCTGGTGTTCGATCAGTCGCTCCCGGGAACGGAGCGCGAGCGCATCGTCGGCACCTACCGGCTGCTGCGCCAGGAGACGGCGCGGGCCCACGGCGGGTTCTACACCTCGGGCGAGTTCGAGCTCGACCGGCTGGTGGCCCGCCACCCCGACCGCAACTTCCTCGAGCTCGGGCGGTCCTGCGTGCTGCCGGCCTGGCGCACCAAGCGCACCATCGAGGTGCTGTGGCAGGGCATCTGGGCCTATTGCCATATGCACGGCATCGACGTGATGACCGGCTGCGCCTCGTTCCCCGGCACCTCGCCGGCGGCGCACGCCAAGGCGTTGTCCTTCCTTTTCCACCACTGCCGCGCCAAGGGCGAGTGGGCGACGGCACCGCTGCCTGATCGCCGGTCGCGCATGAACTTCCTGTCCGCCGGGTCGGTCGACGCGCGCGGCGCGCTTGCCGCCATGCCGCCGCTGGTCAAGGGCTACATGCGGCTCGGCGCCATGTTCGGCGACGGCTGCGTCATCGACCGCGAATTTGGCTCGGTCGACGTACTGGTCATACTGCCGGTCGAGGCGATCTCGAGCCGGGCGCTTGCCCATTTCGACGTCGAGCGCTGCGCCGCCTGAACCTGATCAGGGACCGACATTGTAGGCGGCGATCGCCGCCATGTTGACGATGTCGGAATCCTTCGCTCCCAGCGACACGATCTGCACCGGCTTGTTGAGGCCGACCAGCAGCGGTCCGATGACCGTCGAGCCGCCGAGTTCCTGCAGCATCTTGGTCGAGATCGAGGCGGAGTGGAACGCCGGCATGATCAGCACGTTGGCCGGACCCGAAAGGCGGCAGAACGGATAGAGCTCCATCTTCTTGGGATCGAGCGCCACGTCGGCGGCCATCTCGCCGTCATACTCGAAGTCGACACGACGGCGGTCGAGGATCTTCACCGCCTCCTGCACCCGCTCCGAACGCTCGCCCGGCGGATGGCCGAAGGTCGAGTAGGCGAGCATGGCGACGCGCGGTTCGTAGCCCATGCGCCGCGCCGTCGCCGCCGCCTCCTCGGCGATGTCGGCAAGCTGCTCCGCGGTCGGCATGTCGTGCACGGCGGTATCGGCCACCAGCACGGTCCGGCCGCGGCAAAGCGCGATGGACACGCCGATGACGCGGTGGCCGGGCCGTTCGTCGATCACGCGGCGCACATCCTCCAGCACGGTGGAATAGTTGCGCGTCACACCGGAAACCATCGCGTCGGCATCGCCTAACGCCACCATCGCGGCGGCGAAGTGGTTTCGGTCGGTGTTGATGAAGCGCACGCAGTCCCGGTAGAGATAGCCTTTGCGCTGCAGCCGTTCGTACAGATAGTCGGCGTAAGCCGCGCTCCGCTTCGACAGGCGGGCGTTGACGATCTCGATGCCGGGCCGGTTGATGTCGACGCCGGCGTTCTTCGCCGTCTCGCGCATGACCTGTTCGCGGCCGAGCAGGATGGCGGTGCCGAGCTTCTGGCTGGCGTAGGCGGCCGCGGCCCGCATCATCTGCTCCTCCTCGCCTTCGGCGAAGACCACACGCTTCGGCTGCCGGCGGACGCGGTCGTAGATACGTTGCAAGGTCGAGGCAATCGGGTCGCGGCGGCCGGCCAGTTCGCGCGCATAGGCGTCGAGGTCGAGGATCGGCCTGCGCGCCACGCCGCTGTCCATCGCCGCGCGCGCCACCGCGACGGGAATCGCCGAGATCAGCCGCGGGTCGAACGGTACCGGGATGATATAGCCAGGCCCGAATTTCGGCCGCTGGCCCTGATAGGCCGCGGCCACTTCGTCGGGCACGTCCTCGCGCGCCAGTTCCGCAAGGCGCCGCGCCGCGGCGATCTTCATCTCGTCGTTGATGGTCGTCGCCCGCACGTCCAGCGCCCCACGGAAGATGTAGGGAAAGCCGAGCACGTTGTTGACCTGGTTGGGGTAGTCCGAGCGCCCGGTCGCCATGATGGCATCGGTGCGGATTTCCGCCACTTCCTCCGGCGTGATCTCCGGATCCGGATTGGCCATGGCGAAGATGATCGGATCCTTCGCCATCGAACGCACCATGTCGGGCGTCAGCGCGCCTTTTTGCGAAAGTCCGAAGAACACGTCGGCGCCGTCCATGGCCTCGGCGAGGCTGCGCGCATCGGTCGCCACCGCGTGTGCGCTCTTCCACTGGTTCATGCCCTCGGTGCGGCCCTTGTAGATCACGCCCTTCGTGTCGCAGAGCGTGATGTTCTCGGGTGCAAAGCCCATCGACTTGATGAGTTCGATGCAGGCGATCCCCGCCGCGCCGGCGCCGTTGCATACGAGCCGAGTCGATTTCAGGTCGCGCCCGGTCATCTCCAGCGCGTTGATCAGTCCCGCGGCCGAGATGATCGCGGTGCCGTGCTGATCGTCGTGGAAGACCGGAATGTCCATCAGTTCGCGCAGACGCTGCTCGATGATGAAGCACTCCGGCGCCTTGATGTCCTCCAGGTTGATGCCGCCGAACGACGGACCGAGGAAGCGCACGCAGTTGATGAATTCCTCCGCGTCCTCGGTGTCGACTTCCAGGTCGATGGAATCGACATCAGCGAAACGCTTGAACAGCACCGCCTTGCCTTCCATCACCGGCTTCGAGGCGAGCGCGCCGAGATTGCCGAGCCCGAGGATGGCCGTGCCGTTGGAGATGACCGCGACCATGTTGCCGCGTGCCGTGTAGTCGAAGGCCCGGCTCGGGTCTTCCGCGATCGCCTTGACCGGCACCGCCACGCCCGGCGAATAGGCAAGCGACAGGTCGCGTTGCGTCGCCATCGGCTTGGTCGGCGTGATCTCCAGCTTGCCCGGCCGCCCCATCGCGTGGAAGGCGAGTGCCTCCTCGGCGCTGACCGAAGGGCCCGAATGGTCGCTTTTACCGTTCCGGCTCATGCGGAACCTCCTCCCGGCGCTCGTTTTTGTGGAGCGACGGGAATAAGGCTACACTTCGACGCGGTAAAGCGCCAACAAGTCGGACGCGATAAAAGTTTCAAGCGGTTGCCCGTGAACGACCACCAGCCCCATCCGGTTTCCTATTCCGCTGCGCCGGCGCTTCCCTCCGGCGGCGAGCGGGCGACGCCGATGATGGAACAGTTCATCGAGATCAAGTCGGTCAATCCCGACTGCCTCCTCTTCTACCGCATGGGCGACTTCTACGAACTGTTCTTCGGCGACGCCGAGATCGCCTCCCAGGCGCTCGGCATCGCGCTGACCAAGCGCGGCAAGCATCTGGGCGAGGACATCCCGATGTGCGGCGTGCCGGTGCATGCCGCCGACGACTACCTGCAGAAGCTGATCGCGCTCGGCCACCGCGTCGCGGTCTGCGAGCAGATGGAAGATCCCGCCGAGGCGAGGAAGCGCGGCTCGAAATCGGTGGTGCGGCGCGACGTCATCCGCCTGGTCACGCCCGGTACCATCACCGAGGACAAGCTGCTCGATCCGGCCGCCGCGAACTTCCTCATGGCGCTCGGCCGGGTCAAGGGCGAGGGCATGGCGCTCGCCTGGATCGACATTTCCACCGGCGCCTTCCGCGTCCTGGAGACGGCGGCCGAACGCCTCGCCGCCGACGTCGCCCGCGTCGATCCGCGCGAACTGATCGTCGCCGAACCCGTGTTCCGCGATCCCGAGCTGAAGCCGGCCTTCGATCTGATCGGCCGCATCGTCCGGCCCGAGCCCGCGCCGCTGTTCGATTCGGCCAGCGCCACCGGTCGCCTCGCCCGCTTCTTCTCCGTCGCCACGCTTGACGGGTTCGGCACGTTCTCCCGCGCCGAGCTGTCGGCCCTTTCCGGCGCCGTCGCCTATGTCGAGAAGACGCAGAAATCGGGCCGCCCGCCGCTGCAGCGCCCCGAACGCGAAATCGCCTCCGGACTCCTGTTCATCGACGCGGCGACCCGCGCCAATCTGGAAATGCTGAAAACCCTGTCGGGCAACCGTGAGGGCAGCCTGCTCAAGGCCGTCGACCGCACCGTTACCGGCGCCGGCGCGCGCCTGCTGGCCGAACGGCTGACCGCGCCGCTGACCTATCCGGCGGCCATTGCCGCGCGCCACGATTCCATCGCCTTCCTGCTCGCCGAGCCGGACTTGCGCGTTTCCCTTCGTGCCGGGCTGAAGGCCGCGCCCGACATCGCCCGCGCGCTTTCCCGGCTGGCGCTGGAGCGTGGCGGCCCGCGCGATCTCGCCGCGCTGCGCGACGGCCTCGCCGCCGCCGCCGAAATCGTCACGACCTTCGCCTCCGCCGATATTCCGGCCGAACTTGCCGCCGCGCTTGCCGCGCTTGCAGCCCTTCCCGGCGACCTGCGCGCCGAACTCGAAGCTACGCTCGGCCCCGACCTGCCTCTGCTGAAACGCGATGGCGGCTTCGTCGCGACCGGCCGCCATGCCGGCCTCGACGAATTGCGCGCGCTGCGCGACCAGTCGCGCCGCGTCATCGCCGACATGCAGTCCGCCTTGATCGAGGAGACGGGCATCCGCTCGCTCAAGATCCGCCACAACAACATCCTCGGCTACCACATCGAGGTTACCGCCAATCATCAGGATGTGCTGGCCGGCACGCCCGAGGCGCGCGCCCGCTTCATCCACCGCCAGACGATGGTGAACGCCATGCGCTTCACCACCACGGAACTCGCCGAACTGGAGACGCGTATCGCCAATGCGGCGAGCGAGGCGCTGGCGATCGAACTGGCGCTGTTCGACGCGATGGTCGACCGGGCGGTCGGCGAGGCGGAACGCCTGCGCGCCGGCGCCGCGGCGCTCGCTGTCCTCGACGTGACCGCCGCCGCGGCCGAACTGGCCGAGCGCGAGAACCATGTCCGCCCCCGCGTCGATTCCTCGCTCGATTTCGTCATCGAGGGCGGCCGCCATCCTGTCGTCGAACTGGCGCTGAAGCGCGCCGGCGAACAGCCTTTCGTCGCCAATGACTGCGATCTGTCGCCCGAATCCGGCAAGGGGCCGGGCGCCGTCTGGCTGCTGACCGGGCCGAACATGGGCGGCAAGTCGACCTTCCTGCGCCAGAACGCGCTGATCGCGATCATGGCGCAGGCCGGCCTGTTCGTGCCCGCGCGCGCCGCCACCATCGGCGTCGTCGACCAGCTCTTCTCGCGCGTCGGCGCCTCCGACGATCTCGCCCGCGGCCGCTCCACCTTCATGGTCGAGATGGTCGAAACCGCCGCCATCCTCAATCAGGCCGGTGAGCGGGCGCTCGTCATCCTCGACGAGATCGGCCGCGGCACCGCCACCTTCGACGGCCTCTCCATCGCTTGGGCGGCAATCGAATACCTGCACGAGAAGAACCGGTCGCGCGCCATCTTCGCCACCCATTTCCACGAGATGACGGCGCTGGCCGAAAAGTTGCCGCGGCTGAAGAACGTCACCATGAAGGTGCGCGAGTGGGAGGGCGGGGTCGTCTTCCTGCACGAGGTCGCGCCGGGCGCGGCCGACCGTTCCTACGGCGTCCAGGTCGCCCGCCTCGCCGGCCTGCCGGACGCCGTGGTCGAGCGCGCCCGCGACGTGCTGCACCGGCTTGAGAACGCCGAGGTGGCCCGCGCCCGCGACCGCATCGTCGACGACCTGCCGCTGTTTTCGGCCGTCGCCAAACAGGCTCCCGCGCCAGCCCCGAAGCCTGACGCGCTGCGCGAGGCGGTTAACGCCCTTCATCCCGATGAACTGACCCCGCGCGAGGCGCTCGACGCGCTCTACCGGTTGAAGGGACTCGCAGAATAGAAACGGCGGCGACGCGGGAACCCGAACACATTTGAGGATGCAATCGCCGCCCGAAACACGTTATAGGCCGCTGAGGCGCGGGACCCATGACGAAGCATTCCCTGAAGCTCGAACAGATCATCGACACCGGCGCGCTGCGCGCCGGTCTGGACGCAATCGCGGGCGATGGCGGCGCGTCATCGCCGGCCCAGCGCGCCCGCCTGCTCGCCCTCTTCAAGGATGTCCTCAAGGCCGGCCACACGGCCGCCGAACGCCTGCTGAAGGAGGATGGCGACGGAACCGCCTGCGCCGTCCGGCTCTCGCACCTGATGGACGAGATCATCCGCGCACTGCATGATTTTGCTGCCACGCGCGTCTATCCCAGCCCCAATCGTTCCGCCGCCGAACGACTCGCGGTCGCGGCGGTGGGCGGCTACGGCCGCGGCACGCTGGCACCGGGATCCGATATCGACCTGCTGTTTCTCCTGCCCTGGAAAAAGACCCCCTGGGGCGAGCAGGTCATCGAATACATGCTCTACATGCTCTGGGATCTCGGCCTGAAGGTCGGCCATTCGACCCGCAGCGTCGAGGAATGCCTGCGCCAGGCTAGGGCCGACTACACGATCCGCACCGCGTTGCTCGAAGCGCGCTTCATTCTTGGCGAACAAGCCCTGTTCGACGAGATGGTGACCCGCTTCGACCGCGAGGTGGTCAAGGATACCGGCGCCGAATATGTGTCGGCCAAGCTTGCCGAACGCGATGAGCGCCACCGCAAGGGCGGCGAGAGCCGCTACCTCGTCGAGCCCAACATCAAGGACGGCAAGGGCGGCCTGCGCGACCTGCATACCCTGTTCTGGATCGGCAAATATTTCTACCGTGTGCGCACCGCCGCCGAATTGGTGGAGAAGGGCGCCTTCACGCGCGAGGAATACGAGCTGTTCCGCGAGGCCGAGGACTTCCTCTGGACGGTGCGCTGCCACATGCATTTCGCCACCGGCAAGCCGGAGGAGCGCCTGCATTTCGATCTGCAGCGCGAGATCGCCGAGCGCATGGGCTATCAGGCCTCGCCCGGACTGTCGGCGGTCGAGCGGTTCATGAAGGATTACTTCACCGTCGCCAAGGACGTCGGCGACCTGACCCGCATCTTCTGCACCGCGCTCGAGGAGGAGCAGGCCGACCATTCGGCCGGCGGCTTCAACCGGCTGTTCCGTACCTTCTCGCGCCGGCGCCGCAAGCTTGCCGGGACGTCCGATTTCATCGTCGACAACCAGCGCATCTCGGTCGCTGACGACAAGGTGTTCGAGCGCGATCCGGTCAACCTGATCCGCCTGTTCTGGTTCGCCGACAAGCACGGCCTGGAATACCATGCCGACGCGATGATGCTGGTGACGCGCTCGCTCAACCTCGTCGACCGCGACATGCGCCGCAACCCCGAGGCCAACCGGTTGTTCCTCGATCTGCTGACCTCACGACGCGACCCCGAGCTCAACCTGCGCCGCATGAACGAATCCGGCCTGCTCGGCCGCATCATCCCGGATTTCGGCAAGATCGTCGCGATGATGCAATTCAACATGTACCACCACTACACGGTGGACGAGCATTTGCTGCGCTGCGTCGGCGTCCTGGCGGAAATCGACCGCGGCGACGGCGAGAGGATCCATCCGCTCGCCCACAAGCTCGTGCCGACGCTGAAGGAACAGCGCGAGGTACTCTATACGGCCGTTCTCCTGCACGACATCGCCAAGGGCCGCCCGGAGGACCATTCGATCGCCGGGGCGAAGATCGCTCGCAAGATCTGCCCCGCGATGGGTTTTTCGCCCGGCGATACCGAGACCATCGCGTGGCTGATCGAGAACCACCTGGCGATGTCGATGACGGCGCAGACGCGCGACCTCAACGACCGCAAGACCATCGAGACCTTCGCCGACCTGGTGCAATCGGTCGAGCGGCTGAAGCTCCTGCTGGTCCTGACCGTCTGCGACATCCGCGGCGTCGGTCCCGGCGTGTGGAATGGCTGGAAGGGCCAGTTGCTGCGATCGCTCTATTACGAGACGGAATTGCTGCTCACCGGCGGATTCTCGGAAGTTTCGCGCGCCGAGCGCGCCAAGGAGGCCCGGCAGCGTCTTTGCGATGCCCTTTCCGATTGGCCAAAGGAGGAGCGCGAAACCCTCGTCAACCTGCATTACGACAACTACCTGCTGACCGTTGCCTTCGAGGATCAGTTGCGTCACGCGGCGTTCCTGCGCACCGCGCGCACCTTCACGCGGCCGGTCGGCACGCAGGTGCGTACCCACAAGTTCCATGCGGTGACCGAGATCACCGTACTCGCGCCCGACCATCCGCGCCTGCTGTCGATCATCGCCGGCGCCTGCGCCGCCGCCGGCGGCAACATCGTCGACGCGCAGATTTTCACCACCACCGACGGCCGCGCCTTCGACACCATCCTCATCTCCCGCGAATTCGAGCGCGACGAGGACGAGCAGCGCCGTGGCGAGCGGGTCGGTCAGCTCATCGAGGACGCGCTCTCCGGCAAGACCTGGCTGACCGAGATGATTGAGAAGAAGGCCAAGCCGAAACGTGCCACCAAGGCGTTTCGCATCGAGCCGGACGTCGTCATCCGCAACACGCTCTCGAACCGCTTTTCGGTCATCGAGCTGGAAGGCCTCGACCGCCCCGGCCTGCTCTCCGACATCACCGGCGCCATCGCCGACTTGTCGCTCGACATCGCCTCCGCGCACATCACCACCTTCGGCGAGAAGGTGATCGACACCTTCTACGTCAACGACCTCGTCGGCCACAAGATCACGTCCGAGGCGCGCCAGGAGAAGATCAGGGAACGTCTCCTTGCGGTGCTCGCAGGTAGTGCCGCGCGGAACGGCAAGGCGCGGGTCTCCGCATCGTGACCGCCGGACGGATAGAAAAGGGCCGCCGATGAGTCTGGTGAAGAAATTCGCGTCGGTCGGCGGTGCGACGATGGCGAGCCGCGTGCTCGGCTTCGTCCGCGAGGCTCTGATCGGCGCCGCGCTCGGTGCCGGCCCGGTGGCCGATGCGTTTTATGCGGCGTTCCGTTTCCCGAACCTGTTCCGCCGCGTCTTCGCCGAGGGCGCCTTCAACACCGCCTTCATCCCGCTCTTTGCCAAGGAGATCGAGGCCGACGGCAATGGCGGCGCGCGCCGTTTCGCCGAGGAAGTGCTGTCCTTCCTGGTTGTCGCCCTCCTTGTCCTGTCGGCGCTGGCGATCCTGTTCATGCCATTCCTCGTCGGCACGGTGATCGCGCCGAAATTCGCCGATACGCCGGACAAGTTCGACCTGACCGTGGCGATGACGCGGATCATGTTCCCGTACCTGTTCTGCATGTCGCTGCTCGCCATGCTGTCGGGCATCCTCAATTCGCTGCGCCGCTATTTCCTCGCGGCACTCGCTCCCGTCCTGCTCAACGTGCTGATGATCGTCGCGCTGATTGGCGCACGCGCCGCCGGCAGCGATCCGCACGCAACCGGCATGTGGCTCGCCTGGGGCGTATCGCTGTCCGGCGCCGCCCAGGTTGCCCTTGTCGCCTGGGGCGTGCGCCGCCAGGGCTTCGCGATGTCGCTGCGCCCGCCGCGCCTCACACCAGGGGTCAAGCGTCTGCTTGTGCTCATGGGCCCGGCCGTGCTCACCGGCGGCGTCACCCAGATCAACCTGCTCGTCGGCCAGATCATCGCTTCGGCGCAGGATGGCGCCATCGCCCTGCTCAACTATGCCGACCGCATCAACCAGCTGCCGCTCGGCGTCATCGGCGTCGCCATCGGCGTCGTGCTGCTGCCCGAACTGTCGCGCGCGCTCAAGGCCGGCAAGGAGGCCGAGGCGCAGCATCTTCAGAACCGCAGCCTCGAGTTCGCCCTGGGGCTGACGCTGCCGGCCGCCGCCGGCTTCATGGTCTTTCCGGAACCGATCGTGGCGCTGATCTATGAGCGCGGCGCCTTTACCGGCGAAACCACGCATCTGACGGCGCTGGCGCTCGCCGCCTTCGCCTCGGGCCTGCCTGCCTATGTCGCCGCGAAGGTGTTCCAGCCGGCCTATTTCGCCCGCGAGGACACGCGCACGCCGCTGTGGTTCTCGATTGCCAACGTCATCGTCAATGTCGTCGGCAGCCTCGCCTTCTTCGGCAGTTACGGGCACGTCGCCATCGCCGCCGCTACCTCCGCCGGGGCCTGGGTCAATCTCGCTTTGCTGATCGGCGGGCTTTGGCTGCACGGCCATTATCGCCCGTCGCCGGCCACGCTTCGCCGCATTGTCGTGATCGCGGTTGCGACCGCCGTCATGGCCCTGGCATTGTCGGGCATGAAACTTCTTTTCGCCGGTTGGCTCGCCGCCGGCTTCTCCGCCCGCCTCGCTGCGACGCTTATCGCCATCGCTGCGTCGGTCGTCATCTATTTCGGCATCGTCATCGCCGCGGGCGGCCTCGACCGCGCCGAGTTGATGCGCGCCCTGCGCCGGCGTCGGTAAAAAGCCGGGCGTCGAGGTTCACGTTTCCGGAAGGTTTTCCGTATATCACGGCCTGCTGAAACACATCGGAAAGCCGGCCTGTGGCGGACGGTCAGATCAGGTACCACTACATGGACTGGCTGCGGGTCTTCGCCTTCGGCCTGCTGATCCTGTACCACGCCTCGGTCGCCTTCTTTCCGCATTTCCACTGGCTCATCAACAGCCCGCAGACTTCCGAAACGCTCGCCCGCGTGATGGATCATCCGCGCGGCTGGCGCCTCGCGCTGCTGTTCTTCATTTCGGGCATGGGCACCTGGTACGCCTTCCGCGGCACCGGCGTCGGCGATTTCCTGCACAAGCGGCTCGTCCGGCTCATGCTGCCGCTGCTGTTTGCCATGTATGTCTTCGTCGTGCCGCAGGTCTGGTACGAGCGCATGTGGAGCGAAGGCTACGATCAGTCGCTGGCGACCTTCTGGCTGACCCGCTATTTCGCCGAGGGCCGCTATCCCCAGGGCCAGTTCACCTGGGCGCATCTGTGGTTCGTCGCCTATCTGTTCGTGATGTCGGTGATGGCGGCGCCGCTCTTCGTGCTAATCGAAAGTCGTCTCGCCCGCCCGGTCATGGCGAAGTTCCGCGCGCTTGCCGCCTCGCGCGGCATCTACCTGTTGTTCCTGCTGCCGCTGGCGTTCAATCTGGCGCTGTCGCCGTGGTTCCCGCGCCAGACCAATGTCCTCTACAATGACGCCGCCTGGTTCGCGACCTGGATGAGCTGGTTCGGCCTCGGCTACCTGATCGCCCGCGACCACGCGCTCATCTTGCCGAACATCGTGGCCCGGCGCCGCGAGGCTCTCGCGGCGGCGCTCGTCCTCAGTCTCGCGCTCTACCTGCTGGCGTTCACGCCGGTGGTCGCGCCGGTCGGCGACTACGACAACGCCACTTCTGCCTTCCGGATGCTGCTCATGCCGTTCGCCTGGGCGATGATCCTTGCCCTCGTCGGCTATTTCGCGCTCTACCTCAACCGCCCCGCCGCCTTCCTTACCTGGGCCAACAACGGCGTCTTCGCCTTCTACATCATCCACCAGACGATCGTCGTCGCCGCGCTCTATTACGTGCTGCCGTGGCAGACCGGCATGTGGCCGAAATATCTCGTCGTGCTTTCCGCCACCGTCATCGGCTCCGTCCTGTTCTACGAATTCGCAAGACGCCTGCCCACGCCGCTGCAACCGCTCTTCGGAGTCCAGCCGCCGCCCGCAAAGTGCACCGCCGTGAAGGCGCCACGCATGGAAGGAGCCGTTTCCTAGGCCCTAGGCGTCGACCCGCGCCGCCGTCCAGGTTCCCGCCTGGCTGAGGATCAGCGCCGGATCGGCGAAACGGCTTTCCAGGATCGTGCGGAAGCACGCCGCCTGATCCTCGCGCGGTACCGGCGCCGGCTTGCCGGTCAACCCGGACAACGCCACGCGCAGCGCGTCGATCGACCCCGACCCTTCGTCGAATTGCGCCTTTGTCCGCCAGACAATATCGGCTGGCAACAGGTCCTCCACAGCCTTGCGGAAGATCCACTTTTCCGTCGTCGTGCCGTCGGCGTCGAGCCGCATTTTCAGCGATGCCGGCAGCGTCTGCGCAAAGGCGATCAGGTCGCGGTCGAGGAACGGCGTGCGCCCCTCCAGCCCCATCGCCATGGTGATGCGGTCGACGCGCTGCAAATTGATGTTGTGCATGGAGGCGAGCGAGCGCGTCAGTTCGTCGGCCAGCGCGCGGGGATTTTTCGCGTAGCCATGATGGTAGGTGTAGCCGGCAAAGAGTTCGTCGGCGCCTTCGCCCGTCAGCACCGTCTTCACATGCTCGCGCGCCAGGGTGGAGACAATGTGCGTCGGCAGCGCCGAGGGCACGAGGTCGACATCGGCGCTTTCCATGTGCTCGATCACCAACGGCATGGCGTCGATCAGGTCATCAGCGGTGAACACGCGCTCGAAATGCGCCGAGCCGATATGGGCCGCAACGCGCCGCGCCGCGGCGAGGTCCGGGCTTCCCGGCGTGCCGACGGCGAAGGTCTTCAGCCGCCGCCCCTTGCGCGCCAGTTCGCGCGCAGCGACCGCCGCGACCGCCGATGAATCGAGCCCGCCCGACAGGAACGAACCGATCTCGACGTCGGCCACCATCCATTTGCGCACCGCCGCCTCGAACACGAGCCGCAGTTCGCGAACCGCCAGCGCCTCGTCGAATCCGGCTTCCGGCTCGGCCCGGCCCGACGGCATGCGGAACCATTGCCGCTCGCCGTCGCGGCTGTCCCAAAGCGTCCCGGGGCGAACCGCCGATATCTCGTCGACCGTCTCGCCGTCGAATGCCTTCACCTCCGATGCGAACGCCAGCCCGCCTCTCATGCGGGCGCGGTAGAGCGGCTTGATGCCGAGCGGATCGCGCGCCGCGATGACGCGGCCGGGCATCACCAGCACGAAGGCGAACATGCCATCGAGCATGGAGATCCAGCGCGGTGCGTCATCGCTCAACAGGTGCAGGATCGTCTCGCTGTCGGAATGGGTGACGAAGCGTTCAGGCCCGGCGACCTTCCGCAGGTCGGCGTGATTGTAGATCTCGCCGTTGACGACGAGCGCGCGGCCTTCCGAAACGATCGGCTGCGTGCCGTCCTCCGGCGAGATGATGGCGAGGCGCGCATGGCCGAGGATCGCGCCGGCGAAGCGCACGATCTTGTGCTCGTCGGGCCCGCGATGGGCAATGCGCGCCAGCATCCTTGCCGCCAGCGCCTCGTCGTCGATTCCGTGAAGACAGACAAAGCCGCACATCGCGCATTCCTCCGGCGTCGCTCCATCATGTCGCGGCCAGTTTCGCCCGGTGCGGTTTTTTCGCCGTGCCCTGAAGGGAATTCGTCATGGACCCTTGCCCTTTGGCCGGCCCTCGGCCATAAGCCCCGCGCCTTTGCGGCCCTCCACCAGCCACGGACCGGAACCCACGATGTCCTTCAAGCCCCTCGTCTTCTCCGGCGTCCAGCCGACCGGCAATCTCCACCTCGGCAACTATCTCGGCGCCATCAAGCGCTTCGTCGCCCTGCAGGACAGCCACGACTGCATCTATTGCGTCGTCGACCTGCACGCGATCACCGTCTGGCAGGACCCGGCCGAGCTGATGAAGTCGACGCGCGAGGTCGCCGCCGCCTTCATCGCCGCCGGCATCGACCCGGTGAAGAACATCGTCTTCAACCAGAGCCGCGTGCGCCAGCATTCCGAACTGGCCTGGGTGTTCAATTGCGTCGCCCGCATGGGCTGGCTCAACCGCATGACCCAGTTCAAGGACAAGGCCGGCAAAAACGCCGAGAACGCCTCCGTCGGCCTGTTCTCCTACCCGAACCTGATGGCGGCCGACATTCTGGTCTACCGTGCCACCCACGTTCCGGTCGGCGAGGACCAGAAGCAGCATCTCGAACTGACGCGCGACATCGCCCAGAAGTTCAACAATGATTACTCCGATCGCATCGAATCGCTGGGTGCAGGTGTGGAGATGAAGGTGGGCAACGAAACCGTCCACGGCTTCTTCCCCATCGTCGAGCCGGTGATCGGCGGTCCGGCCGCCCGCGTCATGAGCCTGCGCGACGGCACGTCGAAAATGTCGAAGTCCGACCCTTCGGACCTGTCGCGCATCAATCTCACCGATGACGCCGACACTATCGCCAAGAAGATCCGCAAGGCCAAGACCGATCCTGCGCCGCTGCCGGAGGATCTCGCCGCGCTCAGGGAACGACCCGAGGCCGACAACCTCGTCGGTATCTATGCGGCGCTGTCGGACCGGACCAAGGAAGAGGTCATGGCCGAATTCGCCGGTCGGCAGTTCTCCGTGTTCAAGCCGGCGCTGGCCGACCTTGCCGTTGCCAGGCTTGCCCCGATTGCCGCCGAAATGCGCCGCATCGCCGCCGACCCCTCCTATATCGACGGCATTCTGGCCGATGGCGGCGAGCGCGCTTCGCAGCAGGCCGAGGCGACGATGAGGACGGTGCGCGAAATCGTCGGCTTGATTGGCTGACGGGCCCCCCATAGCATCGCGCGCGAGGATGCCGGCGCGGTTGCGCCCGGCAGTATTCTGGGAGTTTTCATGGTCACCAAGCGCCTGAGCCGCGAAGCCGGCCACCGACGGAAGTTCCTTGTCGTTGTCGACGATACGCCGGAATGCGCCCGCGCGGTCGCCTACGCGGCCCGGCGCGCCCAGTCGACTGGCGGCGTCGTCGTCCTCCTCTACGTCATCGCGCCTGGCGATTTCCAGCACTGGCTGGGCGTCGAGAAGATCATGCGCGAGGAGGCGAACCAGGCGGCCGAGGCGGCGCTCGACGCGGCAGCCGAAACGGTCCGAGCGCGCTACAGCGTCGAACCCGAGCGGGTCGTGCGCGAGGGCACCGCCAAGGAGGAGCTCCATCGCCTCATCGAGGAAGATCAGGACATCGCCATCCTTGTTCTCGCCGCCGGGGGCGCCAATGAAGGACCGGGACCCCTTGTCGCTTCGGTTGCCGGCAAGGGCGCGCCGTTCCCGATTCCGGTCACCGTCATCCCGTGGAACCTGTCCGACGAGGACATCGAGGCCATCGCCTGAACGGTGCGGTCTTGAATGCGGCGTTGGCCGACATTAGCTTCAACCCAGTTCAAATCGGATAGGGCCATGTTCATCCAGACCGAATCGACGCCGAATCCGGCGACCGTGAAATTCCTTCCGGGCCGCACCGTGCTTGAGACCGGCACCGCCGATTTTCGCGACGCGGGCAGCGCCCGCGAGGCGTCCGGCCTCGCCGCCGCGCTGTTCGAGATTCCCGGTGTTGCCGGCGTCTTTTTCGGTTCCGATTTCATCACCATCACCAAGACCGGCAGCGAGTGGCAGCACATGAAGCCGGCCATCCTTGGCACGATCATGGAGCACTTTCTCTCCGGCCAACCGGTGATGAACGGTGCCTTCGAGGCGACCGAGGACAATCCGGACGAAGAATTCTACGATCCCGCCGATGCCGAGATCGTCTCCACCATCAAGGAATTGCTCGATACGCGCGTGCGTCCGGCCGTGGCCCAGGACGGCGGCGACATCACCTTCCGCGGCTACGAGACCGGCACCGTCTATCTCAACATGAAGGGGTCCTGCGCCGGCTGCCCGTCCTCGACGGCGACGCTGAAGCACGGCATCCAGAACCTGCTGCGCCACTTCATCCCCGAAGTCGAGCGCGTCGAGCAGTACGCCTGACCAGGCGGCAGGCCTGAAAAGACGAAAACCGGGCCTTTCGGCCCGGTTTGCGTTTGCGACACGTCGTTGCCTGGACGGTTCGCGGGTAAACCCTACCTGACGATGACCTTGGCGCCGACTTCGGCACGGTCATACAGGTCGATGATGTCCTGGTTGAGCAGACGGATGCAGCCCGACGACATCGCCTTGCCAATCGACCACCATTCCGGCGTGCCGTGCAGGCGGTAGCCCGAGTCGCCACCCTTGTTGAACAGGTACATGGCGCGCGCGCCAAGCGGGTTGGCCAGTCCCGGCGGCATGCCGCCGGCCCATTTGGCCAGTTCCGGCTTGCGCTTGATCATCGCCGGCGGCGGCGTCCACACCGGCCATTCGCGCTTGATGGCGATGCGCGCCTGGCCCTTCCATTCAAAACCTTCGCGCCCCACGCCGATGCCATAGCGCACCGCCTTGCCTTCCGGCAGGATGAAATAGAGATGGCGCGCACCGGTGTCGACGATGATCGTCCCCGGCTTTTCCTTCGTGTCGTACTTCACCGTCTGGCGGCGGAACTTGGACTCGACCTTGTCGATCGGGATCGACGGCAACTGGTAGCCAGCGTCGCGCTTCGGTCCGTAGACGTTGGTGAACAGGCCGGAACCACCCTCGGTGGAGCAGCCGGCGATGGCCGTCGTGACGCCCAGCGCGATGGCGACGGCGATGCCTCTGACGTTCATGCGAATCCCTCTTTTGCGGTCCGTGCCGCCTGATTGCCCATACTTCGCCCCGATAAGGACAAAGTCCTAAAGGCACCGGCGATGATTTGCCAAGCCCGCGGACGTAACAAAATTGCGATTTGACCTGGCCCTATGGCATGAAAGCAACACTTCGAGGCTGCTGGCGGTGCCCGGCGCGCCGTGGCACACTCGAATCATGCCGCTTGTCACTCCGAACGCCCGCCATCCGCTCGCCGACGGCCGCCAGTCGGCCCGCGCGCTTCTGGTGCGTCGCGGCCTGATGCGCCTGTTCCTCGCCGAGGGCCTCGCCGTCGTCCCCGAACTGACGCTGGGGACCGGCCGGCGCGCCGACCTCGTCGCGGTCTCGCGCAAGGGCGAGATCTGGATCGTCGAGATCAAGTCGTCGGTGGAGGACCTGCGCGTCGACCGCAAATGGCCCGAATACCGCGAGTTCTGCGACCGGCTGTTCTTCGCCACCCACCCCGAGGTGCCGCAGGAAATCTTCCCCGAGGACGCCGGCTTCTTCCTCTCCGACGGCTACGGCGCCGAACTGCTGCGCGAGGCGCCGGAGCACCGCCTCGCCCCGCATGTGCGCAAGGCCGTCATGCTTGCCTTTTCCCGCGCCGCCGCACTTCGCCTCACCCAGGCCGAGCTTTCCGGCATCGAGCTTGCGCCGGCCGAGGGCGAGGCGGGCTGAGGCCGCCGCGCCGCTTGCCTTCCCGCCGCCCTCTGCTATCAGGCGCGCATGACCGTGAAGCTCAGCAACATCCGCAATTTTTCCATCGTCGCCCACATCGACCACGGCAAGTCGACGCTCGCCGACCGGCTGATCCAGGCCTGCGGCGGGCTCGATGCCCGCGAGATGAAGGAGCAGGTGCTCGATTCCATGGACATCGAGCGCGAGCGCGGCATCACCATCAAGGCGCAGACCGTGCGCCTGACCTACCGCGCCGCCAATGGCGAGGACTATGTCCTCAACCTCATGGACACGCCCGGCCACGTCGACTTCGCCTACGAGGTCTCCCGCTCGCTCGCCGCCTGCGAGGGCTCGCTCCTCGTCGTCGACGCCTCGCAGGGTGTGGAGGCGCAGACGCTCGCCAATGTCTACCACGCCATCGACGCCGGCCACGAGATCGTCGTGGTCCTGAACAAGATCGACCTGCCGGCCGCCGAGCCGGACCGCATCCGCGAGCAGGTCGAGGAGGTGATCGGCCTCGACGCCTCGCAAGCCGTGCTGATTTCGGCCAAGACCGGCCTCGGCATCCCCGACGTGCTCGAGGCCATCGTCCGCCAGCTTCCCCCGCCGAAGACCGGCGACGCCGCCGCGCCCTTGAAGGCCATGCTGGTCGATTCGTGGTACGACGCCTATCTCGGCGTCGTCGTGCTCGTCCGCGTCATCGACGGCGTACTGAGGAAGGGCCAGTCCATCCGCATGATGGGCACCGGCGCAAGATACCTCGTCGACCGCACCGGCGTCTTCACGCCGAAGATGCTCGCCGTCGACGAGCTCGGCCCCGGCGAGGTCGGCTTCATCACCGCCTCCATCAAGGAGGTGGCCGACACCCGCGTCGGCGACACCATCACCGGGGACCGCCGCCCCGCCGCCGCCGCGCTGCCGGGCTTCAAGCCGGCCCAGCCGGTGGTCTTCTGCGGCATCTTCCCCGTCGACGCCGCCGATTTCGAGGCGCTGCGCGCGGCCATCGGCAAGCTGCGCCTGAACGACGCGTCATTCACCTACGAGATGGAGACGTCGGCCGCCCTCGGCTTCGGCTTCCGCTGCGGCTTCCTGGGCCTCCTGCACCTGGAAATCATCCAGGAGCGGCTTGAGCGCGAATTCTCCCTCGACCTCATCGCCACCGCGCCCTCCGTCGTCTACAAGGTCGACCTGCGCGACGGCACCGCGATCGAGCTGCACAACCCCGCCGACCTGCCGGACACGATGAAGATCCTCGCCATCCGCGAGCCGTGGATCCGCGCCACCATCCTCACCCCCGACGAATATCTCGGCGCCATCCTGAAGCTCTGCCAGGACCGCCGCGGCGTCCAGGCCGACCTCAACTATGTCGGCAAGCGTGCCATGCTGGTCTATGACCTGCCGCTGAACGAGGTCGTCTTCGATTTCTACGACCGGCTGAAGTCGATCTCGCGCGGCTACGCCTCCTTCGACTACGCGCTCACCGACTATCGCGAGGGCGACCTCGTCAAGATGAGCATCCTCGTCAACGACGAGCCGGTCGACGCGCTCTCCATGCTCGTCCACCGCAACGCCGCCGAGCGCCGCGGCCGCGCCATGTGCGAGAAGCTGAAGGAGCTGATCCCCCAGCACATGTTCAAGATTCCGGTGCAGGCGGCCATCGGCGGCAAGATCATCGCCCGCGAGACCATCTCGGCGCTGAGGAAGGACGTCACGGCGAAATGCTATGGCGGCGACGTCACGCGAAAGCGCAAGCTGCTCGACAAGCAGAAGGAGGGCAAGAAGCGCATGCGCCAGTTCGGCAAGGTCGACATCCCGCAGGAAGCCTTCATCGAAGTGCTGAAGGTCGGGGAGTGAGGGCTAAGGGGCCGTCTGCAGACTGGCAGTTTTCGGCAGAAAAGGTCGGTAAGCTGTCGTTCAGTCCCGGTTGCCGTGTCTCCTTTGTGACTAGCGTCGGATTCCCCGCCACAATCAAGAGTCAGCGATATGGTTGGTATGCCTAGCCATCTTGTGGTCCCTGCCGCGAGTCAATAGGACCAGTCGCGCCGCTCAGCGTCCTCGTCTTCCCGCTTGGCCTGCCACTCATAGCTGTCAGCGAGGTCATTCAGCGCCTTAGCCGTGTATGGATGTTCGAAGGCAATTGCCTTGGCCCAGCCCCTGTATTTCGCTGCCTCTCCTCGCTCCAAATTGCCGCCATCACCCGGCATGCGAGACGTAATTCCGCGCCGGTTTGCCTTGCCTACGCGGAATCCTTCCAGCATGGGTTTGCTTCGAAAAAGGTCGAGCACTTCACGCACGGGCTCCGCCGGCCAGTTCCCGTCCTCGCCCTCGGGTGAGGCGGAAAGCATCTGACCGATCTTGCTGTCGGCAATATCCTCGCGACCGACCGCCTTGGCTAGGCTGCGCGCCTCTTTGATCCAGTCCTCCAGCACCCTGACGTCAATGGCGCCGTCATCACGCCGCCCCGGGATGTGGTCCCAGAGCTCGAACAGTCGATAGGCTTGGCTGGCCACGAGACGCGCCTGTTCGGGATCGGACGGCTCCGCTTCCTCGATCCCGCTTTCAACGCTGGCTTTGTATACGATGCTGAGCATCTCGACGAACAGCTTTGGCTGCTCGGAAAGGACCGCCAGCAGGACCCTCGCCGGGCGGCGCGAGTACTCGAGGACACCGAGGTATTTCCATTCGAGCATCGCCAGGGCATCACGGTCGACATCATTGCGGGCGTCCAGGTCCGTCAGCATTTCGGCGACGTAGTACTGGAACATGGTTGCCTCGTTGCCGTCCGCTGGGTTCTCGCTGGGTTGGCGCACGGCCTGCTCCAACACCTCCAGCAGCACCGCCGACGGCAGATGCCCCTTCTTGTCGCCACGACCGGCGAGCGCCAGAGCGTGACGGGCTCGACCCACGTCGATCAGATGGCGGATAGCGTAGGCAAGGTCGTCACTGTTTCCGTCCATCCAAAGAACCGGCGCGCGGCGCCAGTAGGTCGCCAACGTCTCACCACCGATCTTTTCGACTAGGCCCCAGGTCCACCGACCGATTGGCAGGGCCCGCAAGATCGTCATCACGGCGGCGTCGCCCCAAGACTCCGCCTGCGCCCGTGCAATCAGCGCCTCCGCCCAAGCCTCCTTGCAGTCTCGGAACGCCGAGAAGATGAGGCCGTGGGCAACGTCACGCTCGTGCGCGTCGGCGCTGCGCGCCGCCGCTTCGATCAGGGCGTCCAGGTCGGAAGCCGAAAGACCGCCATCGTAGAGCGCCTTACCGATATAACCGGCGGTGTCGACCAGTCGGGCCAGACCAAGAACTGCCGAAATTCCCCCGTCCGCGAAGAGGGCTTTAGCCGCCCCCTCGCGGGCAACTTCAACCTCGCGCCGCTCGGCTTCCCAGCCATCGGTCATTGCCCTGGGCAAGGCAGCGGAGTCTTCAAAGAGCCAAGCCGCGCGCGTTAGCGGATCCAAGGGTGTGAAGCGCTCGTAGATCGCCTCCAACCGTTGCAACACGCCCTCCTTCAAGGACCAATCGGCGTCGGGAAACTGTCGATGGTGGTGCAGGACTCGCCGAAGCTTTTCCCAGAAAGCGGTGCGATCGGCAGCGCCCGTAATCATGGACTCAGCCGCCTCGAGCGCAGCAAGCGCCGTCTCCGGATCGGGGGAAAGGTCGCCGAGCCTATCGAGTAGCGCCGACCAACGCGACAAATCGAAGCCGACGTCTGCGATCAGACGTTCGCTGATTTTCGACGCGCCCCGGCCGATTAGGTTCCAGGTCACTACCTCTGAATTGTCGACGCTGAAGTCGCGCCATCGCGGCAGAGGCGACGGGGATGAGGTATCGTGGCCGCTCGGCAGCACGCCGAGCATCAGTTTCCACGCCGTGGCCGGCTCCCGTTTGCGGATCAGGTCGAGCGCGCGGATGCGCTGTTCCTGCGTGGCGTAGGTCTGGGGGCTCCAGAGGAGGTGAACCTCCCGCAGGCTGTTCATCGGTCCGTTGACGAATTTGCGCGGCTTGACATCGATGGCGTCGAGGCGCGCCAAGACGTGGGTCACACGTGGCATCCAATCGGGCGACCAAGCGAGGGATTCGAGTGCCCACATGAGGTCGGACAGATGCTCAGTCCCGAGGATCCCACCGTCGTCATGGCCGAATAAGGCGCCGATGGGCGGATCGTTCTGGTCGAGACTGTCTTCGATAGCAGCCAGGAAGGCCGCGGGTGAAGCCTCGGCGAGCAAGCGGAAGTCACCGGACAGGGACCACCAGCGCCGCGTATCGGCGCCACGGAGCAGGCGCGCGACGATCACGTCCGCACGTCGTGGCGCGTCTGCCGCCGTGCGGATCCTGTCCCCCCAGAGCGCCAGCAGGATCAACACTTGGCCTACTCCATGCCGCAGCAGGCCCGAATGGTCCGGTCGCACGCCGTGGATTTCAGCCATCCAGCGGTTGTCGGGCTCCATGTCGAAGCGAGGATCGGAAGCACCCAGAACCGCTTGGGCGACGTTTTCGAAGCGGCCGAGATCGGCCTGTGTCAGATGGTGGGCCAGCAGAATCCAAGCGTCCGACGGCGAGGCGATGCGCCACGCCGCCCCAACCTTTTGCAACGGGCTATCGAAGGAGCCCACGAGTGGCGCCAGATCGGCGATGGTGGCGTCGTAAGACTGGTCAGCAAGTTCGGCGAGGCGCGCTCGGTCACCCTCGGAGGTCTCCACCCAGCCGCCGGCGAGCAGCGCCGCCAGCAACGCCCTCGGCGGCTTTGCTTCCGCCCACCAAGGCAGGCGCCCGGGCGCGCCTGGGATCAACCGACGGAGGACGGCGAGATTGCGCGCGCTGTCGCGAGCCAGCGCATTCGCCCGCGGTTCGGCCATGCCGGCTGCTTCGAGAGCTGCGGCGATCCCCTCCCGTGAAGGGCGCGCCAGCGTTCTCACCTCGCCACGTCCGATCATGCGTTCGTCATAGGCTTGGAGCACGAAGTGGCCCCGCTCGGCGAGGGCGCGAGCGAGCCCCGGCTCAGGTTCGGTGAGAAGCAGGATCAGGGGCGCCGGCGCGTTACCCAGTGCCCGAGCCGCCTCCGCCGTCGTCATCACCAGTGTGCGGGCACGATAGGCCGCCGCGAGATCGTCCGGCAACTCGCTCAACGTGGCATGGAAGAACGCCGCCACCTCGTCGGGCGTGGTCGCCTGCAGAGAAAGGACGGAAGGTTTGCCGCGCAGCCAGCGGAGGACCTCGGCCGAGTCCTCACTCCGGTCGGCGAGCACGAGGTCCTCGGTCAGCCGCCATTCGGTGGCGAGCGACCACTCCTCCCAAACCTCGTCGAGCTCTCGCGCCCCGAGTGGCCGCTTGTTGAGGCGAGCCGCGATCCAGAGACCGACAGCCGGATGCTGCTCGACCCAATGCACCAGATCATCTGCGTCATAGACCCGAACTTCTCGCCACGGGCCCTCCGCTTCACGGGCTTTGGCCCAGGCATCCTTTTGAGGCCAATGACGCAGGGTGACGAAAATGTAGGTGGAGGTGGCGGGATCGAGCGGGGTCGGGGCAGCCGTCCGCTTCTCGTAGTCCTCTGTCGCCTTCTGTTGAATGTTGCGGCGTTGGACGCCGAGCTCCCACCCGGCACGCCCCTTCGGGACGTAGGCATTGCCTCTGGCAGCGTTCGTAATGCCGTCCCACCCCGGATGACGAACTCCTTCGTCAGATGGGAAACGCAGCTCGATGCTGGGGTCGAGTGCCGCTTGGACCAGCTTGGCCAGCAGCGTTGGCAGACTTACCGGACCGTCGGTGCGGTCGGCCCAATCCGAAAGGTCTTGGGCGCTGACCCAGCGAGCCGAGGTGGCTGCAGCATTCGCGCGGGCGAATGGCGGTATGGAGGGGCCGATCACGGCGCCCGTGGGCAGAAAACGAATGCCCGCACCTTCTAGGGCAGCACGGATGGCCTGGGCGTTATTGGCAACGGGTTTGCGCGAGCCGCGCTCGAAATCGGCGACGGTAGAGGTTCCGACACCCGCTGCCTTGGCGAGATCCTGCTGCGACCACGCCAGCAGGGCACGCGCCGCCCGGACGTGTTTGGGAGTGAGTTCGGTGGGAGGACTGGAGTTTGTCATGGTCATATGGAATATATGACGTCGATGGAAAATACTCAACCGTTATCTTTTGTTGACAATTTGGGATTTTTGCCGACAATAGGTAACATGGTGACCCTTCGTCATACGAGTTATCGCGAGCGTGCCCTCGACCTGACCCGGACTCGAGGCATTGCGCGTGCGCGCGATTTCAAGGCGGCCGGCATCCCGCTGGTCTATCTCAAGCGCTTGATCGACGCCGGCGATCTGGTTCGTCTCGACCGCGGACTCTACCAGAATCCCGACCGCGCCGGGGAGCACATCGAGCACAACCTGGCAGAGGCAGCGCGGCTGGTGCCCAACGGCATCATCAGCCTCATCAGTGCGCTCCGTCACCACGAACTGACGACCCAGCTTCCGCACGCCGTCTGGATTACCATTCCGCACAAGGACCGGACGCCGAAAGCTAGGAGCCTCCAACTCGAAATCGTCCGAGCCACTGGCGAAGCCCTGACGGCAGGGGTTGAACTAATTTCGATCGAAGGGGTCCCGGTGCCGATCTACGGTGTCGCCAAGACCGTCGCCGATTGCTTCAAATACCGCCGTCATGTGGGCGAGGACGTCGCGATCGAGGCCATGCGCGATGCCTTGAGACAGCGGAAGACAACTGCGAGTGAGCTCATGCGGTTTGCCGCCATCGACCGGGTGGCCGGTCGGATGGGACCGCTCATCAAGGCCATGCAATGAAGACCAAGGTCATCAAGGATCCCGCCTCGTCGATCCGTGCGCGTCTGTTTGCCCTCGCCAAAACGAATGGCGACGACTTTCAGCGGATCCTGACGCGCTACGCCATTGAGCGGCTGCTATTCCGCCTCAGCCAAACGGAGGCCACCGAGTGCTATGTGCTGAAGGGCGCCATGCTGTTCGTCACTTGGCCAGAGCATGTTTTTCGGCCAACCGGCGACCTCGACCTCCTCGGCCAAGGCGACCCCACCCCCGAGGCATTGAAGGAGTTGTTCGCCCGCATCTGTCAGGTGGAACGGCCGGACGATGGCATCCTGTTCGACTCGACTACGTTGAAGGTCGAACCGGTACGCGAAGCCGACAAATACCAGGGCGCGCGGCTGAGCATGAAAGCCGGCCTAGCCGGCACGGTGATCACCGTGCTGATCGACATCGGCTTCGGTGACCACGTGTACCCGCCGCCGAAAAGGGAAACTTTCCCATCCCTGCTGTCTGGTCTACCGGAGGCCAACATCCTCATGTACCCGCCCGAGACTGTGATAGCCGAGAAGTTCGAGGCGATGATCCGTTTTGGGGAGACAAACGGCCGAATAAAGGACTTCTACGACGTCTGGGTCACCACCCGCACTTTCCTGTTCGACCTGGGAAGCGTTGTTGAGGCAGTCGGCGGCACGCTGCGGCGCCGTGAGACTGTGATGCCGACGGACATGCCTGTGGGCCTGACCGACGCCTTCGCCGCCATTGCAGAAGAGCGCGGCCTCTGGGCGGGCTTTCTGCGTCGGTCGCCTCCAGCGATGGAGCCACCGCCTTTTCGGCAGCTGCAGGATGAGCTGCGAAGCTTCTTCAGGCCGATCATCGCCAGCCTGAGTGTCCCTGAAGGCGCTCGGGGACGTTGGGATCCCAATGGAAACGCTTGGCGCTGACCTGCTAGAAGCAAACCCCGAAGTTCGGGATGTATCAGAAGCGGACTGGCTGCTTTCAGGAGCAGCATCAACATCGGCGAATGACCGAGAAGGCGGCGCGAAGCTGCCACCTTCTCCCGCGACCGAGAGAAAGAAGGGGCACGCCTCCCATTTTCTCCACACCCCTCCCGCTCCCCTTATCCTTCCCCCGCCCACAAGCGGGAAGGACGCCATGGACGCCGCCGACGAGACCTGGAGGGACGAATTGCTGCGCATCGTCGCCACGGTCGCGGCGATCATTGCCGCCGCGCCGCTGCCGCGCGTCCTGTGGCGCCGGGCGGCGCGCCTGCTGCTGCCGGCCGAATCGGCCACCCGCCGCCTGCTCGTGCTGATGGCGCGCGGCCTCGCGGCAAAACCCCGCCCGCCCCGCCCGCTTCCGGTTCACCTGTTTGCCGGGGGCCGGTTTCCGTGCGGCCCGCGCACCGCTTTTCCACTCGCCGATCCCTTGAAGCGCTTCGGCCGCCGCCGCCGCCGCGCCGCGGCGATGCCGCGCATCTCGGTCCCCGGTTTCGCCGCGCCGGCGCCGCTGCCCGCGCCCCGGTCCGATCCGGCGCAAAACTGCGCCGCGCTTGCCCGCCGCGTCGAGGCGCTGACATGCATCCTTGGCGACCTGCCGCGTGCCGCGCGCCGCATGGCCCGCTGGCAGGCGCGCCAGCGTGCGCTTCGGAGCGAGCCGCCGCCCGGTGCAGGGCCGAAGGGCCGGCGGCGCGTCCCCCGTTCCTCGCCCTTGCGCCCCGGCTGGCCGCCCGGCCGTCGCACCCGGCCCGGCCACGCCGTCGACAATCTTCTGGCCAGCCTGCACGCCCACGCCTTTGAGGCGCAGACGCGTCCGCCTCCCGCGTGAGCGGGCCCATCCCCTGACGTGAAGTAATTGCGGTCCCGGCCCGCCTTTTTGGCGGCGCCGGCCTATTCCGCCGCGCTTTTCAGCGCCGCCGCGCCGGTCTCGAACTGCAGCTTGGCGAGGCGGGCATAGAGGCCCTTCTTCGTCACCAGTGCCTCGTGCGTGCCCTGCTCGACGATGTGGCCGTCCTCCATGACGAGGATGCGGTCGGCCTTCAGCACGGTGGCAAGGCGATGCGCGATGACCAGCGTCGTGCGCCCCTTCATCAGCCGTTCGAGCGCGGCTTGCACCGCCGTCTCGCTTTCCGCGTCGAGCGCCGAGGTCGCCTCGTCGAGCAGCAGGATCGGCGCGTCGCGCAGGATGGCGCGGGCGATGGCGATGCGCTGGCGCTGCCCGCCCGAGAGCGTCACGCCGCGCTCGCCGAGCGAGGTGTCGTAGCCTTCGCCGAGCGCGCGGATGAAGCCGTCGGCCGAGGCCGCCGCCGCCGCCGCCTCGATCTCCGCGCGGGAAGCCTCCGGTCGGCCGAAGCCGATGTTCGAGGCGGCGCTGTCGGCGAAGATCACCGGGTCCTGCGGCACCACCGCGATCAGCCGGCGCAGATCGGCCGGATCGACGCGGGCGATATCGGTGCCGTCGATCGCGATCGCGCCCGATTGCGGATCGTAATAGCGCAGCAGCATCGAAAAGACGGTGCTCTTGCCGGCTCCCGACGGGCCGACGATCGCCACCGTCTCGCCGGGCTTCACCGCGAAGGTGAGGTCGTGCAGCGCCGACTGGTCCGGCCGCGCCGGATAGGCGAAGGAGACGGCGTTGAATTCCACCGCGCCCTTCGCCGGCGCAGGCAGCTTCAGCGGGTTGGCTGGCGCGGCGATCGCCGGAACCTCGTCGAGCAGTTCGGCGAGGCGCTCGGTGGCGCCCGCCGCCTGGTTGAGCTCGCCCCACACCTCCGACAGCGCCCCGAGCGCCCCCGCCCCCATGACGGCGTAGATCAGGAACTGGCCGAGCGTTCCCGCCGACAGCGCCCCCGACAGCACGTCGCGCGAGCCGATCCACAGCACGCCGACGACCGAGGTGAAGACCGCGAAGATGGCGAAGAACGTCAGCACCGCGCGGGTGCGCGTGGCGGCGCGGGCCGCGACGAAGGCCGATTCGGCGGCGCGGCCGAAACGGTCGGTCACCAGCTTTTCGTTGGTATAGGCCTGCAGCGTGCGGATGGCGCCGATCTGCTCGCCGGCATAGGCGGTCGCGTCGGCGAGCATGTCCTGCGCGGCCCGCGCCCGCCGGCGCACCGAGCGGCCGAAGGCGACGATCGGCAGCACCACCACGGGAATGCCGGCGACCGCGATCAGCGACAGTTTCGGGCTGGTCGCCACCATCATGATGACCGCGCCGATACCCATCAGCGTGTTGCGCAACGCCAGCGACGCCGTGGCTCCGACCGCCGACTTGATCTGCGTCGTGTCGGCGGAAAGCCGCGACACGATCTCGCCCGACTGCGAACGGTCGAAGAAGGCTGGCGACAGCGTCGCCACATGGGCGAAGACGTCGCGGCGCAGATCCGCCACCACGCGCTCGCCGAGCGTGATGACGAAATAGTAGCGGCTGGCCGACGCCAGCGCGAGTACGCCGGCAATGACGATCAGCATCGAGAAATAGTTGGAGATGAAGGCGGAATCGGCGTTGGAAAACCCGTGGTCGATCATCCGGCGCACCGCCAGCGGCAGTGTCAGCGTCGTCGCCGTGGCCAGCAGCAGGAAGGCCAGCGCCCCGAAGGCCAGGCGCTTGTAGCGGCCCACATAGGGCACCAGCCGCATCAGCGGGTTGAGCCCGCGCCGCGTCCTGCCCGTATCATTGCCGTCCGCCATCGTCATCCCTCTGCGATTCGCCGCACGCGGCCTTGTCTCGGCCGGAGGCCTCATGTATAGGCACGCCCGACCGAGGAAAGCCGTAGCCCCAAACAAGGCGCGGCTTCAAGTTTTTAACGGGCGGAACTGCGGGCCCATTGGCCGCAGGCGTCTCCGCCGGACGTAAGGACGACCGCCATGAAGAACAAGATCCATCCCGACTATCACTTCATCACCGTGGTGATGACCGACGGGACGACCTACCAGACCCGCTCGACCTGGGGCAAGGAAGGCGACACGCTCAACCTCGACATCGACCCGACCACGCATCCAGCGTGGACCGGCGGCCAGCAGACGCTGCTCGACCGCGGTGGCCGCCTGTCGAAGTTCAAGAACAAGTTCGCCAATCTCGGCATCTGATCGCCCTGCCAGGCAGGCATGTGAAGCCCCGGCTCGCCGGGGCTTTTCGTTTTCCGCGCCCTACTTCGCCTCGGCCAGCGCTTCGCGAAGGTCATCGGCAATCCAGGATTCGGCGCCCGGAAGAATGCCTGCTTCCTTCGAGGCGGCCACCAGGTCGAGCGCCTGCTGCAGGCGCTGCGCCGGCGCATCGCCCGCGTTGGCCTGGCCGCGCAGCGCCTCGACGATGCCGCGGCGATAGCGCCAGATCTCCGGCCTTACCGAGACCAGCACACGGAAACCGGCCAACGCCTCGCCATGCAGCAAGAGCGCGCCGGCCGTATCGCCGGCTTCGGTCTTCGCCATGCCGAGGCGATTGGCGAGGCTGGCGGCGTTGAACGCCGCATCGACGTGGCGCGGCTGCCGGCCCGCGACGGCGGAATAGATCGACCGGCTCCATTCGTAGGCACGCATCGATTCAGCCGCTTCGCCGCGTCGCTGCGCCGCCCAGCCGAGCCGCTCCAGCGCGGCGGCGCGATCGAGATCGGTCGCATCGCCCGGCGGACCAGCCTCCGCCATCGAGAAGCTTTCCTGAAAGGCCGTTTTCGCCGCGTCGAAATCGTCCCGTTCCAGCGCCGCGCTGCCCAGGACATTCAACGCCCGCGTCAGGCCATGCCGGGCGGAGGGGTTGGCATCGGCCAAGGGCATGAACATCCCGCGCGCTTCCTCGGCGCGTTCCGCCGCCTCCTCCTGCCGACCGAGGGCGAGGCGAACACGCGCGTCGCCGACAAGCGCGCCGGCAAGGTCGAAGGCCGCCGCCATATCGCCCGGTGAGGCCTTCAGGAGCCCGCGCATCGCTTTCACCGCATCGGTAACCGGTTTGATCGCTTCCTCCTCGCGGTCTGCCATGAGCAGCGCTTCGGCAAGCGCAAGGCCGACGGCGGCGAGGTCGCGTTGGCGCGCGCCATCCTTCGGCGCGGCCTTGAGAAGGGCGGCACGCAGCTTCTGCGCCGCGACAAGCGAAGCGGCCGCCGCGTCATGATGCTCAAGCGCGCCTTGCGCACGTCCGACCTTTTCCTGGACGGCAGCGAGATCGTCCATCCGATCCGCGTCGCGCGGCATCGCCCCGGCGAGCTCCGCCCTGATCGCGAGCGCTGCTTCCCAGGACGACAGCGCCGCGGACCAGTCCTCCGTCGCCGCGCTGGCCTCGCCCGACGCCTCCAGCGACGCGGCCTGCGTGGCGGGATCGGCCGGGACCTCGCCCGTAAACGACACCGTGGCAGCAGCCCCTGCCGCCCATGCTGCAATGGGTGCGACAACGGTCTGCATCGCGAGCAGCAGGGCCGGCAACAGGACCGACCGGCCTGCCGTTCCCATGCCTCGTCGCACCCGCCTTGCCGTCATTGCCCGAATCCTTTCAGAACTTCCCTTAGCATCTCCGGAAAGGTCGCCTCCTGCGGCGGTAGCGTGCCGTCCGTCCGCATCGCCTCGGCGATCGCCAATGCGGCTTTGAGGTTTGTGACCGGATCATCGCCCAGCGTGGCAAGGCGGATGCGCACCACCATCAGATCGTGGCGGAATTCCAGTCGTTGCGGATTGGCCGCAACCAGCGCCTCGGTCGATTTCAGATCCTCGCGATAGATCGCCAGACCGCCGGCGGCGTCGCCTTTCTCGATCAGCGTGTCGGCGATGGACGTTCGCGTCGCCGCGACGAAGCGCCTGTAGTCGAGATTGCCGGGATCGCCCGCAGCGATGGCCGACATGCGATCCAGCGATGCATGGTAGCGCATGAGCGCGTCGTCGTGACGTCCGAGTCGCCGCTCGACGGCCGCGATGCGTTCATCGGCCACTGAAACGTCGCGTTGCGCCTCGCTGGCACGCGGGTCGCCGGCGGCGATCGCTTTCGCGATCTCCAGCGCCTGCTCGAATTCGGTCAGGGCGCCGGCATCGTCGCCCTTCGCCTGCAGGGCATCACCGATCTTGATGTGCCCGACATCGAGGTCGCGCTTGTAGATCGTATTGTCGGGATCGGCCGCTGCGAGCGCGACGACAATGGAGTGGGATTCGCGCAGCGCCGCAAGCGCGCCATCGGCATCGCCCTTCAACAGCAGCGCGTTGGCGATCCGCTCGTGCCCGACCGACAGGTCGCGCCGGTAGTCGGCATTGCCCGGATGAGCAGCGGCGAGTTGAGCGGCGATGTCGCGGGCAGCACCATAGTGGGCGAGCGCTTCTCCGAGATTGCCGGCCGCCTTGTCGAGATCACCGAGCCGGGTATGGCCGATGGCCTGGTCGCGCTGCCACATCGGATTGCCCGAATCGTCCTTGGCCAGTTGGCCCGCGAGCGCGAAAGCGGCTTCATAGGCGGCGCGCGCGCCGACGGTATCGCCGCGCGCGGCCAGCATGTCGCCGATCTTGCCGCCGACCACGCCGATATTGCCACGCATGGTGAAATTGTCTGGGAACCGTACCGAAGTCCGCTCGGTCGCGGCAAGGAGCTGGTTGTAGAGCGGCAAGGCCAGATCGCTGTGCCCGGTCGCCGCGCGCATGTCGGCGATTGCCTCCAGCGCAAACAACCGGGTGCGGCTGTCCTCGAAGGGCGGATTGTCGGCTTCGACCTCGCCGAACAGCGCAATCGCCTTCTCATAGGACGCGATCGCCCCGTCGTAGTCGAGCTTTGCCCGCGCCGCGCCGCCGGAAAGGCTGTAGGTCGCCGCCTCCGACAGCGTGCGGCGCACGAAATTCTCCTTCAGCGTCCCGCGCGATTTGGCGTCGATGGCGGCCGCGGCGGCAAATTTTTCCCTGGCTTCGCCGAATGTCCCGAGGTCAAGCGCGGCCTGCGCCTGTTCGCGCAATCGCGCCACATCCGGATCATCGGCCGACAGCATCTTGAGATCGTCGCGCGTTTTCACGAACGAGGCGGCGGCTTCGGCAAGGCGGTGGCTGCGCTCGTCGCGCGACAGCGCCTTGAGATCGGCGCCGATCAGCGCGGCGTAAAGCGGCGCGAGCGGCATGGCGTTCTTCACCGCTAACGCTTCGACTTCGGTGCGCAGATCCGGCGTCACGTCCGCCATCGCCATCAGCAGCCGCTCGCGTTCGTCAAGCGCGCCCTTGATAGCGGCGAAGAACAATTGCGGCAGGCCGCTTTCGACATAGGGCAATTGGCGACCGCCCGAACGGTCGTAGACCTCCTGCTGGACGAGCGTCAGCACGGAGCGGATTTCCAAACCGTCGGTCGGCAGGTAGTGCGACAACGCCGCCGCGAACGGCGAATGCCCGTCCGCCCCGTCGGAGGCCGTCTCGCCCGGCGCGGCCGAAAAAGCGATCAAGGTGTTCTCCGCCTTGCCGATGCGCCCGAGGCCCGGCTTCACCGCGGCCCGGACCGTGTCGGAGACCGCCTTGGCCGAGCGGCCTCCGCCTTCGCCGCCGCCGAAGGGATCGTCGCGGCAGGCGTCGAGCACAATCAGCGCCACGGGCGCGACCGCATTGAGTGCGGCGCGAACCTCCTCGAGCGGCAGAGAGGTCTCCTTGAGGCTGTCCACCGACGTCGCGTCGGCGTCGACCGGCAGCAAGCGATTCTCGCCCCCGATCTCCACCCCGTGGCCGGCAAAGAAGACGAGCGCGACCTCCGATCCGGACGCTTCCTCGCGGAAATCGTCGAGCGCCCGGCGCATCTTTTTCAGGTTCCGATCGCTCTCGACCGTCACCTCGAAACCGAGCTTTTCCAGCACGTCGGCGACGGCGCGGCCGTCAGAGTCGGGATTGTCGAGGCGGCGCAGGAACTCGTATTTTTCGGCCGAAAAGACCAGGGCCGCGCGCTCGCCCGCACGGGCATTGCCGCCAGCGGCGACAAGCACGACGACAAGCATCAGGCGGACGAATCCGTGCATCGACCCCAAGCCTTTCTGCCCCGCCTGACCCTATCAATTCGATTGCGCGGAAAAAAGGGCGGCTCAGCCCGTTTCCTTAGCCTTCCGGTCCGAATGGCCGAGATCGCGTTCCGGCCAGACGATGTCTCGCACCTTCTGCTTGAGCACCTTGGCTTCCGGAAAGCCGTCGTCTCGCTTGCGCTCCCACACGGTCTCGCCATCGACGGTGATCGCAAACACGCCACCCGTGCCGGGGACCAGCGCCACTTCGCCGATATCGGCGCCGAAGGTCGACAGGAGCTCCTGCGCCATCCAGGCCGCGCGCAGCAACCAGGAACACTGCGTGCAATAGGTGATCGCGATTCGGGGTTTCGTCATGCCGTTCGCCTCGCCCAAATGATCCGTCCGGTCATAGCGCGCCCGGAGTTGCGACAAAAGCGTCCGCCATACCTTGCACTGCCTTTGCAGCGTCTCCAAATCACGCTACGCGATACGCAAGACCGGGCGGGAAACGATCCGGCGCGCGGAGGAATGATGGTTGAGAATGCTCGCGCCTGGATCGCCAGGCTGTCCGCCTACGCGAAACCCGACAATCGGCGCGGCGCGCTGGAGCTTATGCTGACCCTCGTTCCGCTCGCCGCGCTGTGGCTGGCGATGTGGGGGCTCTACCATGTCAGCGCCTGGCTTGCCCTGCTCGCCTTGCCGCCGACGGCATTCTTTCTTGTTCGCGTCTTCATCCTCCAGCACGATTGCGGCCACGGCGCGCTGTTTTCCTCCCGCGCCGCCAACGACTGGATCGGCCGTGTCCTCGGCGTGCTGACGCTGACGCCTTATGACTGGTGGAAGCATAGCCACGCGCTGCATCACGCCTCATCCGGCAATCTCGACAAGCGCGGCATCGGCGACATCGAGACGCTGACGGTCGAGGAATACAAGGCGCGCGGCCGTTGGGGCCGCTTCGCCTACCGAGCTTATCGCCATCCGCTGGTCCTGTTCGTCATCGGTCCGGTGTACCTGTTCATGCTTCAGCACCGGCTTCCCGTCGGGGCCTGGCGCGGCGGGGCCACGCCATGGATTTCGACCATGGCGACCAACGTCGCCATTGCCGGGCTTGTCGTTGTCATGATCCTGCTCTTCGGGTGGTGGACGCCGCTCGCCGTCCATCTTCCGCTGACCGTGCTCGGTGCTTCGATCGGCGTGTGGTTCTTCTACGTGCAGCATCAGTTCAATCCGACCCGCTGGGATCATGCCGACGAGTGGGAACGCGCCGAGGCGGCGCTGCACGGCTCATCCTATTATGATCTGCCGCAGCCCTTCATGTGGCTGACCGGAAACATCGGCATCCACCATGTCCACCATCTGGCGAGCCGCATTCCGTTCTTCCGCCTGCCGAAAATCCTCAAGGATTTCCCCGAATTGAAATCGGTCGGGCGGCTGACCTTCGCCGACAGCCTCGCCTGCGTGCGCCTGGCCCTGTGGGACGAGAAAGCCCGCCGCATGGTCAGCTTCCGTGAGGCGGCGCTGGCAGCCTGACTGCATCAGTCGCACTGGCCGTAACCGCCGCAGGCCTTGCCATTGTCGCAGCACCAGATGTTGTCGTTGGCGTCAACGCAGCCGAACTGGCTGGAGCCGCAGCACAGGTATCGCGGCGTGGAGCCGGGCCAGCCGATGCAGTTACCGCAGCACTGGATCGACGGGCCGCAGCACGAATAGCCGCTCTCGCAGCACCAGTCGCCGCAGTCGACGGGATAACCGGACGGGCAGCCAGACGCGGCGACCTGCACGCATTGCGGTGCCTCGCCCGCAATCACGAAGCCCGCGATGAAGCCGAGCGCCAAAACGGCGGTCGCAAGGACGGAAAAGAGATGACGGATGAACATGACCGCCTCCATTCCGGCGCGGCCCGCTTCCCCTTGATGGCGGGACATCGGCGTCCGCGCCATAAAACAGGTTAGGTCGCCCGCGGGCCGGCGACATGATCGCCGTCAATGAAGCGCGGATTTGCGTTCAGGCGCGCCCGCTTCGGCTGAGGAACGCCAGCCGTTCGAACAGGTGCACGTCCTGCTCGTTCTTCAACAGCGCCCCGTGCAGCTTCGGCAGCATGGTCTTCGGGTCGGCGCGCAGCGCTTCCGGATCGACATCGTCGGCAACGAGCAAGCGGATCCAGTCGAGCGCTTCCGATGTCGACGGCTTCTTCTTCAGCCCGGGCACGTCGCGCGTCTCGAAGAAGGTGGTCAGCGCCGTGCGCACCAGATTCTGCCGGATGCCCGGAAAATGCACGGCGACGATCTTCTCCAGCGTCTCCATCTCGGGGAAACGGATGTAATGGAAGAAGCAGCGCCGCAGGAAGGCGTCGGGCAGTTCCTTCTCGTTGTTGGAGGTGATGACGACGATCGGCCGGTTCTTCGCGCGGATCGTCTCGCCGGTCTCATAGACGAAGAATTCCATGCGATCGAGTTCCTGCAGGAGGTCGTTCGGGAACTCGATGTCTGCCTTGTCGATCTCGTCGATCAGCAGCACCACCTTGCCATCGGCCGCGAAAGCCTCCCACAGCTTGCCGCGCTTGATGTAGTTGGCGATGTCCTCGAAGCGCTTGTCGCCGAACTGGCTGTCGCGCAGGCGCGAGACGGCATCGTATTCGTAGAGGCCCTGCTGCGCCTTGGTGGTCGACTTCACATGCCATTCGATGAAGGGCAGTCCGAGCGCCGAGGCCACCTGGCGGGCAAGCTCGGTCTTGCCCGTGCCCGGCTCGCCCTTGACCAGCAGCGGCCGCTCGAGCCGGATCGCGGCATTGACCGCGACCAGCAGGTCCTTGTCGGCGACATAGGCGTCGGTGCCTTCGAAGCGCATGGGCGATTCCCCGTTCGGCGGGAACCTAGGGAGGCAATCGGCAGACGGCAATAGGCAGCCGCCAATCAGCCTCCCGATCGCCTATCGCTTGGCGCCGTTCAACGCCGCCGCGGCTTGTACCAGCGCCTTGAACGCCGCGTCGTCGGGCGCCTCGCCCTCTCGAATATCGATGGCACGGCGGACATTGCCCTCGAGGCTGGAGTTGAACAGGCCTGCCGGATCGGCCAGCGACGCGCCTTTGGCGAAGGTGAGCTTGACTACCGTCCTGTAGGTCTCGCCGGTGCAGAGAATGCCGTCCTTCTCCCAGACCGGTACCCCACGCCATTTCCACGTCTCGATGACATCGGGAACCGCCACATGGATCAGCGCGCGCATTTTCGCCAGCGTTTCGCCGCGCCAATCACCGAGTTCGGCGATGCGGGCGTCGATGAGGGCAGAGGCGTTCGCATTGTCCGAACCCGCGGTCTTCGATGTCATCGCTCTTCTCCCCATCCTTGGAATTCCGCTCCCCGCGAAGGCGGGACATGCGAACCGCCTATCGCGGGCCGCAACCGGCGGATTCCCCTACCACACCGACGTGAACCGCCTTATATTGGCCTCGCGGTCTGCGCCTCGCGACAGGAATAACTTATCCCCGGGGCCTTATCGATCTCAAAGGGAGCTGTCCCTGGCCTTTCCCGTGGGAGGGGTCATACGGCGCCCACCTAGCCTCTAGGTTCCCGGGATCGATCTTTCCATCGGTTGTCGTGGATCGCACTTCGCCGTGTCGCCGACGCGATGGACAGTCCGGCGCATCCGCGCCACAAGGCGGCATGGACGATCCCGCGACCCTGAAGAAGCAGTTGCGCAAGGCGGCGCTCGCGCGACGCGATGCGCTGTCGCTGGATTTTCGCGTCGAGGCCGCACTCGGGCTGGCGGAAACTGCCGGCGACCTGGGCACCGTGCCAGGCATGGTGGTTTCGGCCTTCTGGCCGATGCGCTCCGAAATGGACCTGCGCCCGTTGATGGCGGCGCTGCGCGACAAGGGCGCGCGCCTGTGCCTGCCCGCGATCCTCGACAAGGAAACCATCGTCTTCCGCGAACTCGTCCGCGGCGCGCCGATGATCGACATGGGCTTCGGCACGCTCGGCCCCGGCCCGGAGGCCGCGGTGCTCGACCCGGCATTGATGCTCGTTCCCCTCGCCGCCTTCGATGCCAATGGAAACCGCATCGGCTATGGCGGCGGCTACTACGACCGCGCCATCGCCCGGCTTGCCGAACGCGGCCTCGCGCCGCGTCTGGTCGGCGTCGCCTTCGATTGCCAGCAGGTCGACGCCGTTCCCGCCGAAGCCCACGACCGCAGGCTGCACGCGCTGCTCAGCGAAAGCGGCTTGCGGGCATTCCCGCCCGATGGCTAGATAGCCCGATGAGACTGCTTTTCCTTGGTGACATGGTCGGACGCACCGGCCGCAATGCGGTGATCCAGCGCCTGCCCGGCCTGATCGCCGACTTCAAGCTCGATTTCGTCATCGTCAACGGCGAGAACGCCGCCGGCGGTTTCGGCATCACCGAGGACATCCTGCGCGACACGCTCGCAGCGGGTGCCGATGTGGTGACCACCGGCAACCACGTCTTTGACCAGCGCGAGACGATCGACTTCATCGGCAATGCCGACCGGCTACTGCGCCCGGCCAACTATCCCTCCGGCACGCCGGGCAAGGGCGCCGGCGTCTATCTCGCCCGCAATGGCGCGCGCGTGCTCGTGGCCAACATCATGGGCCGCGTCTTCATGCACCCCGACCTCGACGATCCGTTTGCGGCGGGCGAGCGCGAACTGGCCGCCTGCCCGCTCGGCGACCAGGCCGACGCGGTGGTGGTCGATTTCCACGCCGAGGCGACGAGCGAGAAGATCTGCTTTGCCCATTTCGTCGACGGCCGCGCCTCGCTTGTCGTCGGCACGCACACCCATTGCCCGACCGCCGACCACCAGATCCTCAATGGCGGCACCGGCTACCTGTCGGATGCCGGCATGTGCGGCGACTATGATTCCTCGCTCGGCATGGTCAAGGACGAGCCGCTCAACCGCTTCCTCACCCGCATCCCGAAGGGCCGTTTCGAGGCGGCGGCGGGACCCGCGACACTCGCCGGCGTCGGCGTCGAACTGTCCGACCGCACCGGCCTGTGCGAGAAGATCGCGCCGCTGCGCCTCGGGCCGCGCCTCGAGGAGACCGTGCCGGCCTTCTGGGGCTGACCGGCGGGTTCAGCGCAGCCTGTTCGCCAGCTGCCATTGAAGCATCCCGGCAACGCCCCCATATCGGCTGGAAACCCGAGGGGACCTCATGGAATTCGTTGCCTTTCTCGCCGAACCGACGGCATGGATCGCGCTCGCCACCCTGATCGTCATGGAGGTGGTGCTCGGCATCGACAACCTGATCTTCATCTCCATCCTCACCAACAAGCTGCCGAAGGCGCAGCAGAAGCGCGCGCGCCGCCTCGGCATCTCGGCAGCGCTCGTCATGCGCATCGCGCTGCTGTCGACCATCGCGGTGATCGTGTCGCTGACGGCGCCCGTGTTCACCGCCTTCGGTCACGCGTTTTCCTGGCGCGACATGATCCTCATTGCCGGCGGCCTGTTCCTGGTATGGAAGGCGACAAAGGAAATCCATCACAATGTCGACCCGTCGCATCCGCAGGGCGATTTCGTCACCGAGACGGTGGCGATGTCGATGGGCGCGGCGGTGTTCCAGATTCTCCTGCTCGACCTTGTCTTCTCCATCGATTCGATCATCACCGCCGTCGGCATGACCGACGAGATCGGCATCATGGTCATTGCCGTGCTCGTGGCGGTTGCCACGATGATGCTCGCCGCCGAGCCCTTGTCGCGCTTCATCGCCGCCAATCCGACCATCGTCATGCTGGCGCTGGGCTTCCTGATGATGATCGGCATGACGCTGATCGCCGAGGGCTTCGGCTTCCATGTGCCGAAGGGCTACATCTATGCGGCAATGGGTTTCTCGGCTTTCGTCGAGGCGCTGAACATGCTCGGTCGCAAACGCGCGGCCCGGCGCGCGGCGGAAAAGGCCTGAGGTCAGCCGGGCGCCGTCATCTCCGCCCAGCGCTGTTTGAGAGCCGCATAGCCATCGTCGGGCTGCCCGGCATAGGTGAGTTCGTCGGCGGCGATCGTCACAAAGGACTGCTTCGAGCGCGTCCAGATGTGTCCCGCCGGCAACAGCCAGAAGGTGTCGTCGAGCGTGCCCGCCTTGATGTTGATCTCGGCGCTCCCGGTCGATCCGTGCCAGATGCGCACGCCGCAGGAGGGGCAGAACCAGCCCTCGCGCACGGCTCCGCTCTCGGCCGTGCGCCTCGTGACCGCCAGTTCGCCTTCGACGGCGAAATCCTCGCGGCGAATGCGCAGGCTCTCGCCGAAGGCGGAAGAGGTGTGGCGCTGGCACTCGCTGCAATGGCACAGGTAGAACACTACCGGGCGCCCGGTCACGCGGTAGCGGACCGCGCCGCACTGGCACCCGCCCGCGAGCGGCAACGCGGGAAGAACGGTCTTTCGCATGGCGGGTCTCCTTGTTTTCGTGCCGGCTGGACGAAACGCGCGCCTTTTCCTATAAGCCGCGCCACTCAAGCATAGTCAGGACGCCGCCGGGGGTCATCATGGCCGGTCATAGCCAGTTCAAGAACATCATGCATCGCAAGGGCCGCCAGGACGCGGTCCGCTCCAAGCTCTTCTCCAAGCTCGCCCGCGAAATCACCGTGGCCGCCAAGCTCGGCACACCCGATCCGGCGATGAATCCACGACTGCGCCTCGCCGTTCAGGCGGCCAAGGCGGAATCGATGCCGAAGGACAACATCCAGCGCGCCATCAACAAGGCGGCGGGCGGCGACACCGAGAACTACGAGGAAGTGCGCTACGAGGGCTATGGCCCCGGCGGCGTCGCCGTCATCGTCGAGGCGCTGACCGACAACCGCAACCGCACCGCGTCGAATGTGCGCGCCGCCTTCACCAAGGCCGGCGGGGCGCTGGGCGAAACCGGCTCGGTCGGCTTCATGTTCGACCGCGTCGGCGAGATCGCCTACAAGGCCGAGGCCGGCGACGCCGACACCGTGATGATGGCGGCGATCGATGCCGGCGCCGACGATGTCGTCTCGGGCGAGGACGGCCATGTCATCACCTGCGCCTTCGAGGCGATCGGCGATGTTTCCGCCGCGCTGGAAAAGGCACTGGGCGAGGCCGAGACGGTCAAGACGGTGTTCAAGCCGCAGACCATGGCTCCAGTCGACGAGGAAAAGGCGGAATCAGTGCTGAAGCTGATCGAGCGCCTCGAGGACGACGACGACGTGCAGAACGTCTACGCGAATTTCGAGGTCGATGAGGCGACCCTGGCGAAGCTCAGCGCGGCGTAACGGCGCGGCGCGGCGCGGCGCGCTTGCCGTAGGGCTGGCGCGGCGCTACATTGACCATCCGTGGTGATTTGGCCGGCCGGCTTGCAGCCACGTTAAAGAAGTCGCTAAAGGGCCGCAGGGGTATGAGACCCGTGAGGACCGGCAAGCGATTTCGCTGCCGGTCTTTTTGTTCTGGAGTTGCCGCAATGCCGATCCGCATTCACGACCAGCTGCCCGCCCGCGAAATCCTCGTGCGCGAGGGCGTATCCGTGATGGACGAAGCGACGGCGAAGCGCCAGGACATCCGCCCGCTGCAGATCGCGCTGCTCAATTTGATGCCGAACAAGATCCGCACCGAGACGCAGTTCGCCCGCCTGCTCGGCGCCTCGCCGCTGCAGATCGAGCTGACCCTGGTGCGCATCGGCGGCCACAAGGCCAAGAACACGGCCGAGGACCACCTGATCACCTTCTACGAAACCTGGGAGGACGTGGCGCATCGCAAGTTCGATGGCTTCATCGTCACCGGCGCGCCGATCGAATTGCTGCCGTTCGAAGACGTGACCTACTGGGACGAACTGACCCGCATCTTCGACTGGACGACGACGAATGTGCACTCGTCCTTCTTCATCTGCTGGGGGGCCATGGCGGCGGCCTACCATTTCCACGGCGTGCCGAAGCATGCGCTGGGCAAGAAGGCCTTCGGCGTCTATCGCCACCGCAACCTTGCGCCCACCTCGCCGTTTCTCGCCGGATTCTCCGACGATTTCTCCGTGCCGGTATCGCGCTGGACCGAGGTCCGCTCAGCCGACATCCCGACCGGTTCCGGCCTCGAACTGCTGATGGAATCGGACCAGACCGGTCCCTGCCTGCTCAGCGAGAAGCAGGGCAACCGCCTCTACATGTTCAACCATGTCGAATACGATTCCACCTCGCTGAAGGAGGAATACGACCGCGACGTCGCCGCGCAGGTGCCGATCGAGGTGCCGCACAATTATTACCCGCATGACGATCCGCGCGAGAGGCCGCTCAACCGCTGGCGCTCTCACGCCCATTTGCTGTTCGGCAACTGGATCAATCAGGTCTACCAGACCACGCCGTATGAATTGGCGGAGATTGGCAAGGGGTGAGGATTACCCCTTCCCCCGCAGCCGGTTGACCAGCAGATCCTCGGCAAGGATTTCGTCCTTCATCGCCGTCAGTTCGCCGACATCCCAGGTGGCGCTGAGATAGCGGCCCTTGGCCCAGTCGGCCTTGCCCGAGCAGAGCCACACCGCGAAGCCCGCAGCCAGGTCCGGGCTGTCGGTGAGGTACTGGTGCATCGCTTCCGGCATGGCGTGTCCGAGTTCGGTTGCGACGCCGCCGGGATGGATGGCGAAGCACTTGATGCCGTCCTCGCCGTGATCGGACTGGACGAACTCGCACAGCCGGTTGATGGCATGTTTTGACGTCTGGTAGTCGGACGCCCCCTTCATCAGCAATTGGGCGCCGATGGAGGAAAGCAGGATGAGATGACCGCCCGAGCGGCCCTCGGCTGCGCGCTTTTTGGCCGACGCGATGAGGTGGGGCAGCGTGAAGCGGAGGACATGATAGGCCCCCTTCACGTTCACTTCCCAGTTGCGCCACCAGCCGGCTGGGTCGCTCTCGCCGATCTTCGTCCACGGTCCGAGATAGCCGGCATTGGCATCGGCCGCGTCGATACCGCCAAACCTCGCCACGCAATCCGTGACCGCGGCCTCGACCTCTGTCGCGCTGGTGACATCGCAGACCGCATAGGCGTACAGCGTGTCGGGATTGGCCCGGCGGATCAACTCCTGCGTCTCTTTCAGCGCCGCTTCGGACCGCGCCGTGAGATAGACAGCCCGGGCACCGGCTTCAGCGAACGCAACAGCCGTGGCCTGGCCGATGCCGCGTGAGGCGCCGGAAATGAAGACCACCTTGTCGGCCGCGCTGTCCTTCAGCGCTGACATCGGGTCGATGGCGTCATAGGTGGCATGGCGCGCGGTGAGGTTGAGGGTCTGGATCGGCGACATGAAGGACTCCCGTCTCTGACAATGATTGTTGTCGCTCAGATAGGCCCGGTCGGCGCCGGGCGCCCGCCGGTTCCTCCGAAAGACATGCCAATTCCTCCAATTCATCGAAGTTTTTGCTGAGTACGAATCCGAATCCTGATAGGCCGGCAATCGAGGAATTTGCCATGGACATCACGCATCTCGTCGACCTGTGCAACCGCCATACCCTTGGCAAGGCAGGGACATTTCGTCTTCTGCCGGGCCTGACCATTCTTTGCAGGGAAGCCGAAAGCGATCTGGAGGCTGTCGTCTACGATCCGGTCGTCTGCCTGATCCTTCAGGGAAGCAAGGTAACCTCGATCGGCGACCAGACCGCCAAGCTCTGGCCGGGTGACGCGCTGCTGGTCAGCCATGACCTGCCAGTCGTCTCGCGCATCACCGAGGCGAGCGCCCGCGCGCCCTATCTGGCGCTGATCCTGACCCTCGACCTCTCGCTAGTCCGGAGTCTCTACGACCAGTTCTCCGATGTGCCTGTCGCCGGAGTCCAGGGCCATTCGCTCGCAGCCGCGCCGGCAGACCCGGCCTGGGTCGCGCCGCTCATCCGCTATTTGGAACTGATGGACAACCCGCTCGACGCCAGAGTGCTTGGACCTTCCACGCACCGCGAAATCCACTACCGGCTGCTGCTCTCGCCGCTCGGCGCCATGCTGCGCAACCTGCTTGTCGCCGACAGCCACGCCAGCCGCATCGCCAGGGCCATCGGCCTGCTCCGAACCCGGTTTCGGACGCGCCTGACCGTGGAGGAACTGGCACGGGCCGCGGGCATGGGCGCTTCGTCCTTCCACGACCATTTCCGGTCCGTCACCGGCACCACGCCACTGCAATATTTGAAGGACCTGCGCCTGATCGAGGCGCGGTCGCTGCTTTCGGACCGGTGCCACTCAGTGTCCGAGGCCGCCTACGCCGTCGGCTACGAAAGCCCGACCCATTTCAGCCGCGACTACGCCCGCAAATTCGGCCTGCCGCCAAGCCGGCAGGCCCCGACGGCGAGGAGCGTTTCGCACGACCGGATAGCCGCGACCGTCGGCAGCGGCGCTTGAACATCGTCTGCAAATTAGCTATTTTAGCTAAATATCCGGCGAGATCGGGAGATGACCATGAAGATCATGCAGGCGACGGAAGCCAAGAACCGTTTTGGCGAATTGCTCGAGCTATCGGCGACCGAGCCCGTACTCATCCAGAAGAACGGGCGCGAACTTGCCGTCGTGGTTTCCAAGGCGGAATATGAACGCCTTGCTGCAGGTCTCTCCAAGCGCGAACTGGTGAAACGGTATCACGAGGAAAGCATCGAGGCCTTCGAGCCGCTCTATGAAGCCTTGGCGAAATAGCGCCGAGCCATGAACGCCGCGCGTTACTACCTCGACATGGAGGATGTGCTGGCCATTCACGCCCGCCAGATTGGGCGGTTCGGCGGCGCGCCGGGTGTGCGCGACGCTGGCTTGATCGAAGCGGCATTGGCGCGACCGCAATCGGGCTACTATGCCGACTTGGTCGAGGAAGCCGCTGCGCTCTGGGAGAGCCTGACGATGAACCACGGATTTGTCGACGGGAACAAACGGGTGGGATTCGCTGCGACATACGCGTTTCTTCGTATCAACGGATTGAGGATCGTCGCCGACGCGGCCGAAGCGACCACTTTCGTACTCGGCCACCTCGAGGCCGGCACATTCACCAAAGACAATCTTGACTCTTGGCTGCGTGCCAGGACGCGGGCCGCAGGGGAGTAGCGCCGATGTTCCTGCCCTTCTTCCTCGAACTGAAGGCCGCCGGCGTGCCGGCCACGCTGCGCGAATACCTGACCCTCATGGAGGGCATGGAGGCCGGGCTCGCCGATTTTGACGTCGAGTCATTCTACTTCCTGTCGCGCGCCAGCCTTGTGAAGGACGAGCGCCATATCGACCGCTTCGATCGCGTCTTCGCGCAGGTGTTCAAGGGGGTGGAAGCCGTCGGCGGCGGCGCGGCCGGTGAGGTCAAGGTCGCCGAAATCCCCGAGGAATGGCTGAGGAGACTCGCCGAAAAGCATCTGTCCGAGGAGGAAAAGAAGCTGATCGAATCGCTCGGCGGCTTCGACAAGCTGATGGAAACGCTGAAAAAGCGGCTGGAGGAGCAGAAGGGCCGCCACCAGGGCGGCTCCAAGTGGATTGGGACCGCCGGCACTTCGCCCTTCGGCGCCAACGGTTACAATCCAGAGGGCGTGCGCATCGGCCAGGACGGCTCGCGCCACCGGCGCGCGGTCAAGGTCTGGGACAAGCGCGAGTTCCGGAACTTCGACGATTCCGTCGAGCTTGGCACACGCAACATCAAGGTCGCGTTGAAGCGTCTTCGCCGCTGGGTACGCGAGGGGGCCGAGGAGGAGCTGGACCTGCCCGGCACCATCCAGTCGACCGCCGAGCACGGCTATCTAGACGTGAAGACGCGGCCCGAGCGCCGCAACGCCGTGAAGCTGCTGATGTTCCTCGACGTCGGCGGCTCCATGGACGACCACATCCGCGTGGTCGAGGAACTGTTCTCGGCGGCGAACGCCGAGTTCCGGCATCTGGAATGGTTCTACTTCCACAATTGCCTGTACGAGCGTGTCTGGAAGGACAATCGCCGCCGTCACGACCGCACGATTGCGACCGCCGACCTGATCCACAAATACGGCCGCGACTGGAAGGTGCTGTTTGTCGGCGACGCCTCGATGAGCCCTTACGAGATCGCCTATGCCGGCGGTTCCGTCGAGCACTGGAACGAGGAGCCGGGCGCCGTCTGGCTGAACCGGGTGACGGCGCAATGGCCGAACGCTGCCTGGATCAACCCGGTCAGCGAAAAGCACTGGGGCTACACCCACTCCATCAAGCTGGTGCGCGACCTCTTTTCGGAGCGCATGTATCCGCTGACGCTCTCAGGCCTGGAGCGGGCGACGAAGGAACTGAGCCGCAAGCACTGAGGGCGGGTTCACCGCACCAGCTTGCACGTCGTCAGCGTCGGCCCCTTGGTGAAGGCCCAGCGCTGCTGGCGCTTGTCGGTGAGCTTGCGGCCAAGCATCGCTTCGACCTGCGTGATGAAGGCGTTGACCTCTTCTCCGCCGCCTTCCGCCTTCAGCGAATATTCCACCAGGCAGGTGTTTTCGCCGACCGCCGTCTCCTTGCATTCGCCGATGGCAATCTCGGCGACCGAAAAGGTCGGGATCTGCTGGCCGAGCCCGAGGATCGTCGAAAGCCGCGCCGCCTGTTCGGCGATCTTGTTGACCTCGCCGCCGATGCATTGCGCCGCCACTTCGTTGGAGACGGGGCTGCGTTGGCATCCGGCAAGGGCCAGTGCCCCGAGGGCGGCGGCGAGTGCGATGCTGCGCTTCATGGTGATATGTCCCCGATGTCCTGCGTGCCCAGATAGCGTAATGAGAGGCTTACGCCATACCCAACGCGGCCTTGTAGAGGTCCAGGATTGCCTCTTCCTCGTGGCGTTCGTTCTGGTCCTTCTTGCGCAGCCGCACCAGCGTGCGCACGGCCTTGGTGTCGAAGCCGTTGCCCTTCATTTCGGCATAGACCTCCTTGATGTCGTCGGCGATGGCCTTCTTGTCCTCCTCCAGCCGCTCGACGCGCTCGATGAAGGCGCGCAGCTGGCCGGCGGCGACGGTTTGCGAGGTGGGGGTATCGTCCACGATCTGTCTCCGGAAATTCTGGCCGGCGGAATCGCACGGCCCGTTTCAACCGTGGTTGCCCGACGCCAGCCGAGGCGTCAAGCGCCCGTACCGGTGCGCGTACCGAAGTACTGGACGAGGTGGACCGTCGGGTCGCGATTGATGCGCGCGAGGATCGGCGCCAGCCTGTCGGCCCATTCGCGTTGCCCGGCCTCGTCGGCTACGAGGTCCTGGCGGATTTCGATCAGCGCGTGCGGATAGCCGGGCACGGTGCAGTGGCGGAACATGGTGTCGCCGTGCAGCGCCCCGTCATAGGGCTCGTTGTCGCCGACGATGTGGCCATGCTCGGCATCGAGCGCCGCGATCAGCAGTTTGGCCACGCGGTCGTCACGGTCCCACAGCACGCCCACCTCCCACGGACGCCGACGGCCCTGCATTTCCGGCGTGAAGGAATGGACCGAGATGACCATAGGAGCCCTGCCGCTCGCCGCGCGCACCGCCTCGATCGTTTCGGAGACCCGCTGGTGGTAGGGACGATAATAGCGCTCCATCCGCTCCTCCCGCTCCTCGGCGGTCAGCGGGTGATTGCCCGGCACGACGGCGCGGTCGTAGATCTGGCGGATCAGCGTCGGATCGTCCTCGCCCCGGTTGGGGTCGATCAGCAGCCGCGACCACGAGGCCATGACGGCCGGCACTTCGAGCGCCGCTGCGAGCCGGCGGGTGACCGCCTCGGCACCGATATCATAGGCGATGTGGCGTTCCAGCTCGTTGTCCGGCAGGCCGAGTGTGCCGTAGCGGGCCGGCAGCACGTTGCGCGCGTGATCGGCGACAAGAAGCAGGCCGAGCGACATGCGGCCGTCGACGAAGAGAACCGGCTCCCCGTCATCGCCCATTACATGCGTCATGCCCTTCGACTCGCCTTGCGCTTCACGACAGGCGCGCTTCTCACCATGCCCGCGACTTTTTCGCAATGCCGCGCTTTGGCCAATGTCACCGCGCATTGCTGAATCCGGGTTGGCGTCAAATCGATTTAGCGCCGGGCCGGTCCCCGCGTTGACACATACGGGAGCGGAACCTTAAAGGAATGGCAAAGCGATGCGGGACCGTCGGGCAGTGGGCCGAGGCGATATTCCAGTGACTGTCGGGCGTGTGGCCGGCGCAGCATGGCTGCCGCTGGCAATAGCGGCGGCCTCCCTGGCCTTCGCCGCGCCGGCGCGCGCCGATTTTCGCGTCTGCAATGCCACGCCGAACCTCGTCGGCGTTGCCATTGGCTACCGTGCCGACGCCGGCTGGATCACCGAGGGCTGGTGGCACATCAAGGGATCGAGTTGCGCAACGCTGATCGAGGGACCATTGTCGTCGCGCTATTACTACCTCTACGCCGAGGACGCCGAGCGCGGCGGCCGCTGGGACGGACCGATCACGATGTGTGTGGCCGAAAACGAGTTCAAGATCACCGGCGTCACCGACTGCTTCTCGCGCGGCTACCAGCGCGCCGGTTTCCGCGAATATGACACGGGCGAGCAGGCCAACTGGATGGTCCAGCTCACCGACGATGCACCGGCGACCGGGGCGACAACCGGATCAGCCCAATGAGACGCAGCCGCAAGACCAAGATCCTGGCGACGCTGGGACCCGCCTCGTCGACCGAGGAAATGATCGGCAAGCTCGCGAAGGCCGGCGCCGACGTTTTCCGCATCAACATGAGCCACGCCGACCACGATCTGATGCGAACGCTGGTCGCGCGCATCCGCAATGTCGAGCGTGCCATCGGCCACCCGATCGGCATTCTCGCCGACCTGCAGGGACCGAAGCTGCGCGTCGGCAAATTTGCCGATGGTGCCGCGTTCCTCACGCCCGGCCAGGAATTCGTGCTCGACAGCGATCCCGCGCCCGGCAATTCCAGCCGTGTCAACCTGCCCCATCCGGAAATCCTGCGCTCGGTCGAGCCCGGCCATCGCCTGCTGATCGACGACGGCAAGCTGCAGTTGCGCTGCGTCTCCACTGACGGCAAGCGCCTCGTTTGCACGGTCGTCGCCGGAACCCGCATTTCCGACAAGAAAGGCGTCAGCCTGCCCGATACCGACCTGCCGGTCGGCGCATTGACGGACAAGGACCGCCGCGATCTCGACGCCGCGCTCGAAGCCAAGGTCGACTGGATCGCGCTCTCCTTCATCCAGCGGCCGGAGGATATCGCCGAGGCGCGCAAGATTGCCCGCGGCCGGGCTGCCATCCTGTCGAAGATCGAGAAGCCGCAGGCGGTCGCCCGCCTGGCCGAAATCCTCGAACTGTCCGATGCACTGATGGTCGCGCGCGGCGACCTCGGCGTGGAGATGCCGCTGGAATCGGTCCCCGGCATCCAGAAGCAGATCACCCGCGCCGCAAGGCGCGCCGGAAAGCCGGTCGTGGTCGCGACGCAGATGCTGGAATCGATGATCTCGGCACCTGTCCCGACACGCGCCGAAGTCTCGGACGTCGCCACCGCCATTTTCGAGGGCGCCGACGCCGTGATGCTTTCTGCGGAATCGGCGGCCGGACAATACCCGTGCGAGGCCGTGGCGATGATGGATTCCATCGCCCAGCGCGTTGAGCGCGACCCGAACTTCCCCGGCATCATGACGGCGCAGCGCTCCGAGCCGGAGCCGACCGCGGCCGATGCCATCGCCGCCGCCGCCCGTCAGATCGGCGAGACGCTGAAACTCACCGCCATCGTCACCTGGACGTCGTCGGGTGCCACGGGCCTGCGTACCGCGCGCGAACGCCCGCAGGTGCCGATCATCGCGCTCTCGCCGGTGGTGGAGACAGCGCGCCGCCTGGCGCTTGTCTGGGGTCTGCATTGTGTCGTCACCGAAGACGCGCAGGATCTCGACGACATGGTCAACCGCGCCTGCCGCATCGCCTTTTCGGAGGATATTTCCCGGCCGGGCGATCGCATCATCATCATCGCCGGTGTGCCATTGCGCAAAACCGGTTCCACCAACATGCTGCGCGTCGCCTATATCGGCGCCGACGGGCTTTCTGGAATCTGAGCCAGGAGTTCTGGCGGATATTTCGGATCCGGGCAGCGCCATAGCGGCCCGAAGGCATCTTCGGCGATGCGCGCCTCGACCTTCCTCGCCGCGACCTCGATGTCGACCGGCAGGCCGGCGACCGTTTCCACAGCGGCCACGACGAGATCCGGCGCGATCCAGTCAGGCTTGTGACCGAGATTGTGGACGGTCAACAGCCGCGCGCCGGGAATGTCGCGGGCGAGCCCGTGCGAATGCACTTCCTCATAGACGACCGTGTCGTGATCGCCGGTGATCACCAGGGTCGGCGCGGCGATGGCGCGATAGAGGGGCGCCGCGGCGAGCGTGTGGGCATAAAGCCCCTGTACGTCCTCGGCATTGGCGCGAAACGTCGCTGGCCTGAGCAGCAGGGGAATACCCGCCGCATGGAGATAGCCTTCCGGCACGGGATTGGGCGAGAAGACACAAGCCGTCGACTGCGGCATCATCCACAGCCCGACGGGCAGCGCCAACATCCGCGCGAAGAGCGGTCCGAGGAGGGGACGAGTGGTCAGCCGGTAGTACCAGGAGGTCTCGCCGCCCGGCCAGGGGTGACTGGCCGCCGCCAGGAAAACCAGCCCGGCGACCTTGTCCGGATGACGCACCGCGAACGCCGCGGCGATCGCCCCGCCGAAGGAATGGCCGACGATGACGGCTCGGCCGATACCGAGCGTGTCCATCAGCGCGGCGAGTGTATCGGCCTGCCCGAACGGTGTGGCGTTGGTCGCCGGTCCGCGCTCCGACCAGCCATGTCCCGGCCGGTCGAAGAACAGCATCTCGGCCCGCCCCTCGAATACGGGTGCAAGCGGCACCATCGGGTCGCGCAGGTTGCCCGAGGCGCCGTGGATGAAGATCAGCGGCGGCAGGTCGCTGCCGCTCGGCGCGGGCCTGTGGACTGCGTGAAGCCGGCAACCATTGGCCATGACGAATTCACCCACCGGCGGATGACGCCGGGCGATGCGCCGCGCCAGCTCAGCGGTAATGCCCGCCGCCACCCCAGCGCCCACGCCCAAGACCAGGAGAATTCCGCCAAGCAGCGTCATGGTCCGCCGTCAGATGCGATCGCCGGTGAGCTGTTCGGTCAGATCGGTGACGGCGTCCTGCGCTTCGCGATTGCCGGGATAGAGGGCAAGGACCTGCTCATAGGCGCGCAGCGCCATCTCGTCATGGCCGCGGGCACGCAGGATATTCGCCAGCCCCGCCAGCGCGCCGAAATGGCGTGGCTCCAATTGCAGCACTTTCTCGATGTCCGCCATCGCCTTGGCTTGGTCGCCCTGCAGGAAATGCGCGATGGCACGGCGATTCCAGCCCTCCGCATAGGCCGGGGCGAGCACCGTCACCTGGTCGAGGAAATCGAGCGCAACGTCGAATTTCTTGTCCTGCAGGGCCTGCTCGGACCAGCCCACAATCAGGTCGATGGTGGCGCTGCCCGAATCGAGCCAGCGCGCCTGGATATCGTCGGCGATACGCTCGGCCGCGGACGCGGTGCGCTCCTTCTTCAGCCGCACGAAAAGGTCGTCGAGGCTGGCATCGGCTTGCGCGGTCGCCGGCTGGATCGTCGATTGGGTTGCTGGCGCGGCCAAGGCCGGCGCGGCGGCAAGAAGGCAAAGGGAGGCAATCAGGGTTCGCATCGCCGGAAAACTATCCGGCGATTGTGGCGAATCAAACAGAAAAACGCGTGAGGGTCAGCCCTGGCGCGCCTTGAAGCGCGGCGCGGTCTTGTTGATGATATAGACGCGGCCCTTGCGACGGACCATGCGGTTGTCGCGGTGACGGCTCTTGAGCGCCTTGAGCGAATTCTTGATCTTCATGGTCGTGCCCGGTGCGTTTGAAAGGCCCTTCGGGCCGAACGGACAGAGCGCGCCACAAGGCGCGCTCCGAAATGTGCCTGGCTTCTAAGGGAAACACCGCCGGGATGTCAACTCTTCAGCGCCGCCGCGCCGGAAAGCCGCGTGAAATGCCCCATCTTGCGGCCGGGGCGCGTCTCGGTCTTGCCATAGTGGTGCACGACGACCCCGGGTTCGGCGAGGAGCGCCGGCAGGCGGTCGATCTCCGCGCCGATCAGGTTTTCCATGACGCAGTCGGCATGGCGTGACGGCGTACCCAGCGGCAGGCCGACAATGGCGCGGATGTGCTGCTCGAACTGCGAGACAGCACAGGCGGCTTCCGTCCAGTGGCCGGAATTGTGCACGCGCGGCGCGATCTCGTTGACGATCAGCGCGCCGTCCTCGAGCACGAACATTTCCACCCCGATGACGCCGAAATAGCCCAGCGCCTCGAGAATGGCGAAGGCCGCCTGGCGCGCGGCAAGCGCTGTTTCCTCCGAAATCACCGCCGGAACAGTGGAGGAGCGCAGGATGCCGTCGCGGTGGACATTCTCCGCCGCGTCGAAAGCGGCAAGCGAACCGTCGAGGCCGCGCGCCGCGACCACCGAAATTTCCCTCGCAAACGGCACGAACGATTCCAGGATCAGGTCCTTGCCGCCGAGCGCTCGGAAAGCGTCGTCCGCCATGCCGGTATCGCGGATCGGCGCCTGGCCCTTGCCGTCATAGCCAAGGCGCCGGGTCTTCAGCAGGCCTTTCCCGCCGAAGGACTCCAACGCCTCCCGCAACGCGGCCAGTGTGTCGATCGCCGCGAAACGCGCCGTTTCCAGGCCGATCGAATTGAGGAAGGTCTTTTCGACGACGCGGTCCTGCGCCACTTCAAGCGCGCGCGGCGGCGGCATGACGCGAACCGTCCGGGCCAGCCGTGCAGCGGCGTGAACCGGCACGTTCTCGAACTCGTAGGTCACGACATCCGTCGCCGCGGCGAGTTCGCCGAGCGCGTTGGCATCGTCGTAGTCCGCCTCGATCTGGCGATTGGCAAGCTGGCGGGCCGGACAGTCAGGCTGCGGTTCGAGCACGATCGTGCGATAGCCGAGGCGCGCCGCCGCCATCGCCAGCATGCGGCCGAGCTGGCCGCCGCCAACGATGCCGATGGTCGAACCGGGGGGAAGCGGCGTCATGCGTCGTCCGAAGGGGCTTCCGCGACGCCGTCGCTCTGGCGCTCGCGCCAGGCGTCGAGCCGTCCGGCAAGCGCCGGGTCGGAAAGCGCCAGGACTGCTGCGGCAAGCAGCGCCGCGTTGACGGCGCCCGCGGCGCCGATGGCCAGCGTACCGACGGGAATGCCCGCCGGCATCTGCACGATCGACAGCAGCGAATCCTGTCCCGACAGCGCCTTGGACTGCACCGGCACGCCGAAGACCGGCAGCCGCGTCATCGACGCGGTCATGCCCGGCAGATGCGCGGCACCGCCGGCCCCGGCGATGATGACCTTGTATCCGGCGCCGACCGCGCCCTTGGCGAAGGCGACAAGGCGATCCGGCGTGCGGTGCGCCGAGACGATGAGCGCGCGAAAGGAAATATCGAGTGCCTCCAGCGTCTCGGCGGCGCCGCGCATGGTCGCCCAGTCGGACTGGCTGCCCATGATGATGGCGACGTCGGCGCGGGGTTTGTCCACAGGCTTCTCCTTGCGGCCGTCGGGCGTCCGGTTCAGGCGATGATGTCGGGAACGATGCGGTCCTCGACGGCCTGGAGCCGGTCCTTGATCGCGAGTTTCTTCTTTTTCATCCGCTGGACCGTCAGCGTATCGCAACCCTGGGCGATCATCGCTTCGATGGCAGCGTCGAAATCGGCATGTTCCTGCTTGAGGCGAGCAAATTCGAGGCGGAGACCCGCCTGTTCCTGGTCTGACATCGGCGATCCGGACTGCGGACGCGCCAAGGCGCGCTGGCATGTGAAAAACAACCGGGAGCGGACGCGAGACGTCCCCTCCCGAAGCAACGCGGCCTTTACCACAAACGCGGGCGAATGGGAATTCGACTTCGACATATTCGACAGCCAGACACTGAGATGGCAAAGTGTCATCGTACCGTCACGAAGGCCGCTTCGGGCGGACGAGCGGCCGAGATGACGGCTCCTGAGAGGAACCGGAGGTCAATCGCTCATGGCATTGCAAGCCCACATCGCCGAACTGAAGCGGAAACACGCCGAACTCGAGCGCGAACTGGAGGACATGCTGCAACATCCCTCCATCGACGACCCCGAGCTTCAGGACATCAAGCGGCGAAAACTGGCGCTGAAAGACGAAATCGAAAGGCTGAGCCACGGCGCGGTCGCGCACTGAACCGCCACGGAAACAGGCCGGCAATTCCTGAAACCTGACGGCCGGCGGTCAATCCGCCCAGAACTGGTCAAGCCAGAGATTGAGGCGGACAAGACCCGGTCCGCCGGCCGTGTATAACCGGCGCGTTCCCTTTGCCTCGACGCTGACCAGACCGGCGTCGAGCAGGATTTTCAGGTGCTGCGAGATAGCAGGGCGCGAAATGGCAAAGCGCGCGGCCAGCGACCCGACCGATTGCGGGCCATCGCGCAGCATTTCCAGAAGCTGGCGGCGATGCGCGTCGGCGACGGCCGAAAACGGGTCGGTGGCGATCATTCCCGTAATGTAAGCGATTTCTTACGAAACATCAACCGTTCTCCTCCGCGCCGCGCGGGTCGAGTCGCAGCGCTTCCGGCGTGACGGCGCGCTCGGCCGGCATCTGCCGGAACGGCCCGCGAGACGGAACCGGCGCGCGAACGTAGGTCCGATAGATCGCAAAGGCGGCAAGGGCAAAATGCGCCATCGCCGTGGCCAGGAAAATGCTTTCCGGCCGCAAACGCTCCATCAGCGCGCCCGCCACGAACGGTCCGATCATCGTGCCGACGCCGTAGAGCAGCAACAGACCGCTCGAAACGGCAACGAAATCCTTCCTGGGCGCGTGGTCGTTCGCATGCGCGACGGCGATCGAGTACAAGGTGTAGGCCAGCATGCCGTAGCCTCCGGCCGCCAGGATCACCGTGAAGGGCTCGCGCGGTGTCAGCGCGAAGACGGCGAAGCCGATCGCGCCGGCGATGAACGCCGCCGCGGCAAGCACATGCCGCCGGTCGGCGTGGTCCGAAATGCGTCCGACCGGCATTTGCGCCAGGGCCCCGGTCGCGACGACGAGGCTCATCATGATGGCAACGTCGGCGCTCGAGAGCCCGGCGCGGGCACCGTAGACCGAACCCAATGTGCCCCAGGCGCCGTTGGCGATACCGATCAGGACGCAGCCGATCGCCGCCACCGGGGAGTTCTCGTAGAGGCCGCGCAGATCCAGCGACACGTCGTGCGGCAGCGACGGCGACGCGGCGACCGAGACCGTCGTCGGGATCAGCGCCAGGCAGTAGAGGATCCCCGTGACCATGAACAGCGACTGGCTGGAGAGGTCGCCAACCACCAGCAGCAACTGCCCGCCCATGATGGAGGCGTAGGTCACCATCATGTAGAGCCCGAAGGCGATGCCGCGATTGGCGTTGGTGGAGCGCTCGTTGAGCCAGCTCTCGATCACCATGAACGCGCCCGCCATCGTGAAACCGGTGACGACGCGCAGGATAATCCACGACACCGGATCGATGATCAGCCCCGTCAACAGCGCCACGATGGCGCCGACCGCGGCAAAGGCGCCGAAGGCGCGCACATGGCCGACCCGGCGCACGAGGCGCGGGGCATAGACGCAGCCGGCGACGAACCCGCCCGCCCAGGCCGTGCCCAGAAGGCCGAGCGACGTGGCGGAAAACCCTTCCAGTTGGCCACGCAATGGCAGCAGCAGCCCGTGCAGGCCGGCCGCCGCGAGAAGAAATGCCGTGCCGCGCAAGAGCGCGAAGATGGGGCCGAGCGTGGCGAGCATGTCTTGGAGAATCCCGGTGGTTGGAGTGCCGCTGCGTTGAGCACTCAATGTGGCGGAAAAGAGGGACGCCTTCAGCGTTTGAACAATGCTTCGGCAGCAGCCTTGCTTGATCCCTTGGCGGCCAGTTCCGCTTCGAGGCGGACGACTTCGTCTTTCAGGATCCCGACGCGTCGCGTCAACTCGTCGACCGAAAGCAGTGACAGGTCCTGGCCGATCTCATGGACGGGAGCGGGCTTTTTTACCGGTTCGTCAAACAGGGCCATCGATTCGTCCTTCGCCTTGCCATGCGCCGCACCGATCCTACAATCACGACGGCGAAGCGCAAAACGGCCAGGCGGAGGCATGATCATGGAACTGCCCGAGACGATGACCGCGATCGGCATTCCCTCGCCTGGCGGCCCGATGGCCCTGAAGCCTGAAAAGCGACCCGTACCGCGTCCCGGTCCCGGCGAAATTCTCATCCGTGTCCGCGCCGCCGGCGTCAACCGCCCGGATGTCCTGCAAAGGAAGGGCGCCTATCCGCCGCCGCCGGGTGCCTCCGACCTGCCGGGCCTGGAGGTCGCAGGCGAGGTCACGGCGCTTGGCGAAGGCGCGGCGCGCTGGAACGTCGGAGACGTGGTGACAGCGCTCACCCCGGGCGGAGGCTATGCCGAGTTCTGCCGCGTGCACGCCTCCAATGCCCTGCCGATACCCGTCGGGATGACCCTCACGGAGGCCGCCGCCATTCCCGAGACGTTCTTCACTGTCTGGCACAATGTCTTCCAGCGCGGCGGCCTGAAGCAAGGCGAGACGTTGCTCGTTCATGGCGGCTCGTCGGGAATCGGAACCACCGCGATCCAGCTTGCCTCCGCCTTCGGCGCCTATGTCATCGCCACCGCCGGTTCGAAGGAAAAATGCGAGGCCTGCCTCGGCCTCGGCGCCGACCGCGCCATCAACTACCGGGACGAGGATTTTGTCGCGTCCGTCATGGAGGCAACCGGCGGCAAGGGCGCCGATGTCATCCTCGACATGGTCGGCGGCGACTATGTCGAGCGCAACTGGACAGCCGCCGCTGTGGAAGGGCGCATCGTCCAGATCGCCACCCAGGGCGGCGCGAAGGCGACGGCCGATTTCTCCCGACTGATGGTCAAGCGCCTCACCCATACCGGATCGACGCTGCGTCCAAGGACCGTCGAGTTCAAGGCGTCGATCGCCGCCGAACTCGAAAGGCTGGTCTGGCCATTGCTCGAAAACCGGCGCGTGGCACCCGTCATGGACATGATCTTCCCGCTCGTGGAGGCCTGGCGCGCGCACGAACGCATGGAGGAAGGCGAGCACATCGGCAAGATCGTCCTCGACGTCGCTTGAGGAAAAGACGGCGGTTTCAGCAAAATTTCGTTTGCCGACTGAATTGCGCCGTTGCGCCTTTCGGGAAAATGCGATTGTCTTTCGTCCCATGCCGGAAGGCCCGAATGCGTCATGCCAGTGTCACAGGACTGTCAGACTCGCGGGCTAGTCAGCTCCGGCTCCGCGACGCGCGGACAACAGGGAGTCTTGTTATGACCATTCTTAAAAAGGCCGCCGCCCTGCTGGCGGCTTCCGCCGCAGTAACTTCGAGCCTCGCGCTCGGCGCTCAGGCGCAGTCGATGGACGAAATCGTCGCCGCGGCCAAGGCCGAAGGCGAGCTGACCACCATCGCGCTGCCGCATGACTGGTGCGGATACGGCGCCGTGATCGACGGCTTCAAGAAGAAGTACCCGGACATCAAGGTCAACGAACTGAACCCAGATGCCGGCTCCGCCGACGAGGTCGAGGCGATCAAGGCCAACAAGGACAACAAGGGTCCGCAGGCGCCCGACGTCATCGACGTCGGCCTCTCCTTCGGCCCGTCCGCCAAGGCCGACGGCCTGATCCAGCCCTACAAGGTCTCCACCTGGGAAGACATCCCGGACACCATCAAGGACGCCGAAGGCTTCTGGTATGGCGACTATTATGGCGTGATGTCGTTCATGGTGAACAAGGACCTCGTCAAGAATACGCCGGCCGACTGGGCCGACCTGTTGAAGGAAGAATACAAGGGCCAGGTGGCGCTTGCCGGTGACCCGCGCGCCTCCAACCAGGCGATCCTCGCTGTTCTCGCCGCGGGCATGGCTGCCGGTGGCGCTCCGGGCAAGGAAGCCGGCGAAAAGGGCCTCGCCTATTTCGCGGACATGAACAAGGCCGGCAACTTCGTTCCGGTCATCGGCAAGGCCGGCACGCTCGCCCAGGGCGCGACCCCGATCGTTGCCATGTGGGACTACAATGCGCTCGCCGCCCGCGACACCCTGAACGGCAATCCGCCGGTCGAAGTGGTCGTGCCGGCAACCGGCGTGCTCGCCGGCGTCTATGTCCAGGCGATCTCGGCCTATGCCCCGCACCCGAACGCCGCCAAGCTGTGGATGGAGTACCTGTATTCGGACGAAGGCCAACTCGCCTGGCTCGCCGGCTACTGCCACCCGGCGCGGTTCAACGCCATGTCGAAGGCCGGCAAGGTTCCGCAGGAACTGCTCGACAAGCTGCCGCCGGCCGCGTCCTACGAGGCCGCCGTGTTCCCGACGCTTGAGGAGCAGGCCGCCAACAAGGAGGCCGTCACCAAGGGTTGGGACGCCACCGTCGGCGCCAACGTCCAGTAAGGACGCCCGCGACAATTCCGCCCCGGCCTCGGCCGGGGCGGATCCTTGTGACGCGCGCATCGGAACGGACGGGGGAACCAATGAACGCTCGAACCGGAGACGTTGCATCCGGCCCAAGCGGTAGGCGGTTCCGTTTGCCGTGGAACTGGCTCGGCCTGGCGCCCTTTGCGCTCTTCGTGCTGCTGTTCCTGTTGCTGCCGACCCTCCATATCGTCGTCGGCGCTTTCCAGGACCGCAGCGGTGCCTTCACGCTGCAGAACCTGCTCGACCTGCGCACCGGCACGATCCCGTCGAGCTACTGGATTTCGGTCAAGATCTCGGTCGCCTCGGCCGCGTTCGGCTGCCTCATCGGCTTCGGCATGGCCGCCGCCGTCACCGTTTCGGCACTGCCTGCCTGGCTCAAGGCGCCGCTGATGACGTTTTCCGGCGTCGCCTCGAATTTCGCCGGCGTTCCGCTCGCCTTCGCCTTTCTCGCCGCCTATGGCCCGGTCGGTTTCATCGCCGTCATCTTCCGCCAGAACTTCGACATCGTGCTGTCGCGGGATCTCGGTTTCAACATCCTGAGCTTCTGGGGCCTGACCGCCGTCTACCTATTCTTCCAGATCCCGCTGATGGTGCTCATCATCACCCCGGCGCTCGAAGGGCTGAAGCGCGAATGGCGCGAGGCAGCTGAAGTGCTTGGCGCCACCGGCGGCCAGTACTGGCGCATGGTCGCATTGCCGATCCTCTTTCCCTCGCTGCTCGGCACCTTTGCGCTGCTGTTTGCCAATGCCTTCGGCGCCGTCGCCACCGCCATCGCCTTCACCGGATCGTCGCTCAACATCGTGCCGATCCAGCTCTTCGCCCAGATCCGCGGCGATGTGCTCGGCAACCCCAATCTCGGCTACGCGATGGCCTTCGGGATGATCGTCGTCACCGGCATCGCCAATGCCGTCTACATCTGGCTGAGGACGCGTTCGGAAAGGTGGCTCAAATGAACCGCCTGCTTGCCTGGTTCGCGCTGGCCTTCGGCGCCGTCTATTTCGCCCTGCCATTGATCGGCATGACCGAATTCTCGCTGAAGATGCGCCGCGGCGTCTATTCCTTCGACGCCTACGCCAAGGTCTTCGCCGACACGCGCTTCCAGGAGACCTTTACCTATTCGATCGTCATGGCGCTGGCCACCATCGCCTTCGGCGTCCTCCTCGTGGTTCCGACGGCCTATTGGGTGCGGCTGAAACTGCCATCCGCGCGTCCGTGGATCGAGTTCGTCACGCTGTTGCCGCTGGTCATCCCGGCGATCGTCATCGTTTTCGGCTACATCCGCCTCTACAACACGTCGTCCTGGCTGCCGCTGACCGGATCGACTACCGGCACCAACATCCTGCTGATGTTCGGCTACGCCACGCTGGCGCTGCCCTACATGTATCGTTCGGTCGACACCGGCCTGCGCACCATCGACGTCGTCAATCTGACAGAAGCGGCGCAGAGCCTCGGTGCCGGCTGGACGACGATCCTGTCGCGCGTCATCCTGCCCAATGTGCTGGTCGCGGTGTTGTCCGGCTCCTTCCTGACCTTCGCCATCGTTATCGGCGAATTCACCATGGCAGCCCTGCTCGACCGTCCGGCATTCGGCCCGTACATGCAGGTGCTCGGCGCCAATCGCGCCTACGAACCGGCCGCGCTCGCCGTCGTGGCCTTTGTCATTACATGGGGCTGCATGGCCCTCATCCAGCTCCTCGCCCGCTTCGCGCCGAAGCCGGCGCGGCCGATCAAGGAGTGAGCCGCCCATGAGCGATCCCTTTCTCGCCATCGAAGGCGTGACCAAGTCGTTCGGATCCGTGCAGGTGGTGCGCGGTGCCGACATTTCCATTCGCAAGGGCGAGTTCGTCTCCTTCCTCGGGCCGTCGGGCTGCGGCAAGACGACGATCCTGCGCATGGTGGCCGGTTTCGAGGCGCCGACGACCGGCCGCATCGTCATCGACGGAAAGGACGTTACCCGCCTCAAGCCCAACCAGCGCGAGATCGGCATGGTGTTCCAGTCCTACGCGCTGTTTCCCAACCTGACCGTCGCCGGCAATATCGGCTTCGGGCTGAAGGTTGCCGGCAAGCCGAAGGCAGAGATCGCCGCGCGCGTCGAGGAGATGCTGAAGCTGATCGGCCTGCCGGAACTCACCAGCCGCTATCCCTGGCAGCTCTCCGGCGGCCAGCAGCAGCGTGTCGCGCTCGCCCGCGCGCTGGCGCCTAGCCCCCGCGTGCTTCTGCTCGACGAGCCATTATCGGCGCTCGACGCCAAGATCCGCGTTTCGCTGCGCGAGGAAATCCGTTCCATCCAGAAGGAACTCGGCATCACCACCATCTTCGTCACCCACGACCAGGAAGAGGCGCTGTCGATGTCCGACCGCGTGATGGTGATGTACCAGGGCCGCATCGAGCAGATCGGCGCACCGTTCGAAATCTACAACCACCCGAAGACCCGCTTCGTCGCCAATTTCGTCGGCACGCTGTCACGATGGACGGCGTGGTCGCCGACGCCGCCACGGGCGCCGTCACGGTTGCCGGTACCACGCTCGACGGCATCACCCTGCCGGAGGGAACGGCGAACGGCGCGAAGGTGACGCTCGGCGTGCGCCCCGAAGTGCTCCGGCGCGGCCGGCGTGATGGCGACCTGTCGCTGACCGGCAGGATCGTCGACGTCGACTTCCTCGGTTCGGTCATCCGCATCGACATCGAGGCGGGCGGCGCCAGTCTGTCCTTCGACGATTTCAACGATCCGCTCGTGCCGCCGCCCTCCGTTGGCCAGGACCTGACCGTCCATTTCGCCCGGGACAGCGTGATCGTCATCTGATTTGGGGGCGATTCGGTTGCACGGCGGCGCAAAGCCGCGTATAGGCGTTGCCTCTCCCTTGATTTGGTGGCCCAGCCCACCGCCCGCGCGGGAACGCGGGCGAAGAGAAGGATTTGCCGCATGACCCAGCTGCTGATGCCCAAGGCCACTGCCGTCTGGCTCGTCGACAACACGTCGCTGAGTTTCGACCAGATCGCCGATTTCTGCCATCTCCATCACCTCGAAGTGAAGGCGATCGCCGATGGCGAGGCCGCACAGGGTATTCGCGGCCTCGACCCGGTCACCGGCGGGCAGCTTTCCCGTGAGGAGATCGAGAAGGGAGAGGCCGACGCGGCCTACCGCCTCAAGGTCCTCGACCCCAAGGTCCGCGTGCCGGAAGCCAAGCGCAAGGGCCCGCGCTACACCCCGTTGTCGAAGCGCCAGGATCGCCCCAACGCCATCCTGTGGCTGGTCCGCAACCATCCCGAACTGAAGGACGCGCAGATCTCGCGCCTCGTCGGCACCACCAAGACCACCATCGAGCAGGTGCGCAACCGCACCCATTGGAACTCCACCAACCTCCAGCCGATGGACCCGGTGACGCTTGGCCTGTGTTCGCAGATCGACCTCGATTTCGAGGTCGGCCGCGCCGCCAAGGGCCGTGGCGAGGTGGCAGCACCCACCGATACGCTGCTGCCCGCCTCGATGACCGAGCGGATGGAACCGCCGACGCAGCACGACGAGGAAGAGGAGCTCGACGCCTCCAAGGTGTTCGCCAAGCTCTCTGCGCTCAAGCGGACCACCGAAGACGAGTGATCAGCCGCCTACCCCGCTTGCTTCCATCGACCGGTAGAAATCGGCGAGCGTCTTGCCACGCTCGGGCTTGAAGGCGCGGCCGGTTTCCCCGAGCGCCTCGATGCGGTCGATGCGGAACATGCGAAAATCATCGCGCAGTTCGCACCAGGCGACCAGCGTCCACACGCGGCCCCAGAACCACAGGCCGAGCGGCCGCAATGTCCGCCGGCTGGCGTCGCCTTTCTCGTCGCGGTAGTCGACGGCGAGGACTCGGCGGCCCTCGACCGCCTTCTCGATCAGGTCAATGCGGGCGCGGTCGCCTTCCGAAAGTGCGGATGACGGCGCGTGAATTTCCGTTCGCACGATGCGCTGGCGCTCGGCTTCCGGGACCACGGCGCTGATCTTCACCAGCGCCTCCTCTGCCGCGCGGGCCATCGCGGCACCGCCCCACGCACGAACCATCCGGGCGCCGACCGTCAGTGCCACCATCTCGTCGCGGGTGAACATCATGGGCGGCAGGTCGTAACCCTCGCGCATCACATAGCCGACGCCGGCTTCACCGAAGATCGGTACGCCGGAGGCCATCAGGTCGGCGATGTCGCGATAGATCGTGCGCTCCGAAACCTCCAGCCGTTCGCCGAGAGTGCGCGCGGTGACGAGGCGTCCGCCCCGGAGCATCTGCACGATCTGGAACAGGCGGTCGGCACGCCGCATCAGATCGGGTCGCCCGCATATTCGCGGGCGAACAGCGTCCGCATCTCAGCAATCGTCTCGGCGCGCTCCGGCAACAGCGCTCCCAGCACGGCGCAGGCGAAGGTGCCCGGCGCCGTCCCAGGCGCGGATACGACCCGGTCGTCGGCAACCGCGTGCGGCGTGTCGCGATAGCGCTCCATTCCGCGGTAGCTGCCGAGACGCGCATCGATCCAGCCGATTCCGTTGCTCGTATGAGCGCGCCCGTCGAAAAGATCGGCTCGCGCCAGCGCCAGCGTCGCGCCACAGATGCCGGCCACGACACCGCCGCCCGCATGAATCGTGCGCAGCAGCGCCGATAGCCCGTCCGGGTCGGTCGTTGCCCAAGAGTCCGATCCGATAGCCGCGATCGCAGCCAGGTTGCCATTGCGTGGATCGACGATGGAACGGTCGACGGTAACGGTCAGCCCGCCGATCGACGAGACGGCTTCGCCGCCGGGCGACAGGGTGACGATGTCGAAGCCGAACCATTCCCTCGCCGAGGCGGCAAGGTATCCGTATTCCCAATCGGCGAACGGCGCGACGAGCGCGAGGCCAAGCGTTTTCCTGTCGGACATGGCAATCCTTCCGTGGTCAGCGCGCCGGTCGACCGGCGCGCCGACACTATTCAATGCGGCTCAGTTCGAGAACAGCCCGAAAGAATTGCCGTCAGGATCGAGGCAATAGGCGAAGCGGCCCGCGGGAATGGCGATGATCGGCGAAACGACTTCGCCACCGGAAGCGCCGACGCGTTCCAGCGCCGGCTCCAGCGCATCGACGGCAAGATGAACGGTGCCGCCGGAACCCTTCGCCGCAGGGCGGCCTTCGTAGATATGTCCGGATACGCCTCCATTGCCGCCATAGGGGAAGATGGCAGTCATGTTGGGGCCCATTTGTTCATGCTTCAGCTCGCGCTGCAGGACCGTCCCGTAGAAGGCCTTGGCGCTGGCGAGGTTGCTGACCGGGATTTCGAACCAGATGGCGGCATTGGCGGGGGTCATGATCGTTCTCCTTGTTGGAACAAAACGATCGTCGCACACTCCTCCTGACGGCATTCTGTCAGGAGCCGTCGCACCGTCATCGCTTCTTGCGGTGACGCATATCCGGCGCGCGCTTCTTCAGCGCCGTACCCGTCGCCATGCGGTCCTTGATGATCAGCGAGCGCAGCGTTCCGAGGCTCTCCCCGCATTTCGTGCAATGCAGGTAACCGTCGAGGTTGCCCATGCGTCCGGGCGGATCGCCGGCAAAGAGAACGGAGTGACCGCACTTGCCGCAGGTGACCGCGAAAGTGGCATCGCGGTCATCGGAGCGTAGATCGCGTTGGCGCCAGTCGTCCTCCATCGTGCCGCTCAACCGATGTCGAACTTGACCCCCTGGGCGAGCGGCAGTGTCAGGCCATAATTGATGGTGTTGGTTGCGCGCCGCATATAGGCCTTCCAGGCGTCGGAACCGGATTCACGTCCCCCGCCCGTCTCCTTCTCGCCGCCGAAGGCGCCGCCGATCTCCGCGCCCGACGGTCCGATGTTGACATTGGCAATGCCGCAATCGGATCCCCGCGCCGACAGGAAGGTCTCGGCCTCACGCATGTCGAGCGTGAAGATCGAGGACGACAGGCCCTGCACCACCCCATTGTGCATGGCCAGCGCCTCGTCGAAATCCCGATAGCCCATCACATACAGGATTGGCGCGAAGGTTTCCTCCAGCACGGGCCCGGTCTGCGTCGGCATCTCGACCAGCGCCGGGCGGACATAATAGGCGCCGGCCGCGACATTGTGCGAAACCCGCTCTCCGCCCGTGACAGCGCCGCCCGCCGCACGCGCCGCATCCAGCGCCTTCTGCATGCGCTCAAAGGCGTTCGCGTCGATCAGCGGGCCGACCAGCGTACCGTCCTCCAGCGGATCGCCGACCTTGACGGAGGTGTAGGCAACCTTCAGCCGTGGCAGCAGCTTTTCGCGCACATCCTCGTGAACGATGAGCCGGCGAAGCGACGTGCAGCGCTGCCCGGCCGTTCCCATCGCGGCAAAGGCGACGCCGCGCAGCGTCAGATCGATGTCGGCGCTGGGGCCGACGATCGCCGCGTTGTTGCCGCCGAGTTCGAGCAGCGAGCGGCCGAAACGCGCCGCCACGCGCGGACCCACCGCGCGGCCCATCGCGGTCGATCCCGTGGCCGAGACGAGCGCGACAAGCGGATTGTCGACGAGCGCCTCGCCCGCTTCCCGAGCGCCGATGACGATGCCGGCGAGCCCGTCCGGCGCATGGCCGCCGGCAGCACGGAACCGCGCGACCGCGCGTTCGAGCAGGGCTTGCGTGGCCAGCGCCGAAAGCGGCGCTTTCTCCGACGGCTTCCACACCACCGCGTTACCGGCGACCAGCGCCAGCGCCGCGTTCCACGACCATACGGCAACCGGGAAGTTGAAGGCGGAGATGATGCCGACGACGCCGAGCGGATGCCAGGTCTCCATCATCCGATGGTCGCCGCGCTCCGACGCGATGGTGAGGCCGTAGAGCTGGCGCGACAGGCCGACGGCGAAATCGCAGATGTCGATCATCTCCTGCACTTCGCCGAGGCCTTCCGACGCGATCTTTCCGACCTCGATGGAGACGAGGCGTCCGAGCGCCGCCTTGTGGGCGCGCAACTCCTCGCCGAGCAGGCGCACCAGTTCGCCGCGCTTCGGCGCCGGCACCAGCCGCCATTTGTGCCACGCCTCGTGCGCCGCCGCGATCGTGGCGTCGGTCGAAGCCTTGCCAGCGAGAGCGACGCGGGCGATCTCCTCCCCGGTGATCGGCGTATGCACCGCGTGCTCGCCGCCGGGTTTCGCGACGCCGAGGTCTTGAAGGAGTTTTGCGGTTTCGGCGGCAAGAGACATGGCGGGTTCCTCGATGCGGATGATCCGCCGCTTATAGCCTTGCCGCCAGCATCGCGGCAACGCGCCCACGGCGGCTTTCGTCGTTCGGCCTTTGGTCGGAAAAAGGCCTGACATTTGGCCGATTGGCCGCGTTATCCGGGCGGGTTAAGAGTAATCCATGGTTCGCTTCCGACCGAGGCCGATGGCCGATTGGAGCCTGTCGCGGCGCTTCGCCACCGCCGGCGGCCTGATCATGCTCGCCGCCATGCTCGGCATCGGCTACTGGGTGACGACACGCATCGAATCGGGCGTCGTTCGCAACACCGCCAACGCTACGGCGCTGTTCATGGACGCCTTCATCGCACCGCTTGCCCAGGAGCTCACCGCCGCCGATACGCTGTCCATCGGCCCCATCCGCGCCATTGAGGAAATGATGGACGGCACCAGCCTCGGGGAGCGCGTGGTCTCGGTCAAGATCTGGAAGCCTGGCGGCCTCATCGCCTATGCCAGCGACATCAACGAGATCGGCAAGCACTATCCGCCGTCCGATGAACTGCAGCATGCCTTCACCGGCGAAATCGTCGGAGGCTTGTCGGATCTGTCCGCCGACGAAAATGTCGGCGAGCGCAAGCTCGCCAGCACGCTGCTTGAGGTTTACAGCCCGATCCGCGAGAGTTTCACCGGCAAGGTGATCGCGGTCGCCGAATTCTACGAAAAGGCCGACGCGCTCGACGACGCGCTACGCCGCTCCCGCATGCAAAGCTGGATCGCGGTCGTCGCCATCACCGCCCTGATCGCCGCCGGGCTGTTCGGCATCGTTGACGCCGGCAGTCGCACCATCGACCGCCAGCGCCGCGCCCTGGTCGATAGGGTGGAGGAATTGCAACGCATGTCGGCGGAAAACCGCGACCTGCGTCGCAAGGTGGAACGCGCTTCCGGACGAGTTTCCGCCATCGGCGAAGCCCATCTGCGCCAGTTGTCCGCCGACCTGCACGATGGTCCGGCCCAACTCGTCGGCTTCGCCGCGTTGCGCCTCGACGCCTTGCGCCGCATCGGCGAGAAAGGCAAACGCAACGCCGAGATCGCCGAGCTTGAGCGGGTGTTGAACGATGCCGTCGCCGAAATCCGCGACATCGGCCGCGGCCTGTCCCTTCCGGACATCGGTCATCTGGACATTGCCGACGTCGCCGAACACGCCATCGCCGCGCACGAACGACGCACCGGACAGGCGGTAGGCCGGACCATCTCCATTGCCGGCGCGCGAGCGCCGGAATCGGTCAAGGCCTGCCTCTACCGCTTTGTCCAGGAGGGGCTCAACAATGCCTGGCGACACGCTCCGGGCGCCGATGTACATGTCGTCGCCTCGCTGGAAGGATCGCGCCTTGCGGTGCGCATCACCAATGGCGCCGGCGCTCGCCCGGTCGAAAGCCAGGGCGGGGGCATGGGCCTTGCCGGCCTGCGCGACCGGGTCGAGAGTCTCGGCGGCACCTTCGCGTTTGCTCGCCTGGCGCAAGGCGCGGAACTGACCATGGCCATCGACCTTTCCGGGGGAACCGCCGATGAGTGAACCGACCACGATCATCGTCATCGACGATCATCCGCTGTATCGCGCCGGCGTGGCGCGCACGCTCGCCGAGGCGCCGGACCTGCGTGTCCTCGGCGAGGGCGCATCCTCCGACGACGCGCTCGAACTGGCCCGGCGTACAGGCGCCAATGTCGCGTTGCTCGACATTTCCATGCCGGGCGGCGGCATCCTCGCGGCAAGGCAGATCGCGGCAGAATGCCCGGCGACGCTGGTCATCATGCTGACCGCCTCGGAAAGCGACGACGACATCATGGACTCGCTGGCGGCAGGTGCGCGCGGCTATGTGCTCAAGGGCGTGGGCGCCCACGACCTGCTCTCGGTGGTGCGCACGGTGGCGGCGGGCGGATCCTACGTCTCCCCCTCGCTTGCCGGGCGATTGTTGCTGGCGATGAAGGCCAAGGGCGCGGAGGCCGCCGCCAAATCGCCGCTGGAAACGCTGACCGAGCGGGAAGAGGATATCCTCCGTCTGGTCGCCGGCGGGAAGAGCAACAAGGAAGTCGGCCGCGATCTCGGCCTGCAGGAAAAGACGGTCAAGCACTATATGACGTCGATCCTGCAGAAGCTGCAGGTCCGCAACCGTACAGAGGCTGCTTTGCTGGCGCGCGACCGCCTCAAGTGAGCTTACATGCCGGCCGCCGCGCGCAGTCGCTTGATGTCGAACGGGCGCGCCTTTCGGCTGACGACCACGCGGTTCCTGCGGTCCAGCAACTGATATCGGTTTCCGGCGACTTGCTCGGTCCAGCCGTCCGAGTAGGTCACGCTGACGGAGTTGCTGCCGGCATAAGCGGAATCCACCTTGCCATGTCCGATGAGTGCGCCAAGGAAACCGCTGATCGACGAGCCGGTAGCCCCATGGTCGTCGCCATCCTCCCCTCCGTCATCGCTCCCTCCATCATCGCCACCGCTATCGCCGTCACCGCCCTCTCCATCTCCTCCTTCGCCGTCCCCACCTTCGCCGTCCCCACCTTCGCCTTCGCCGTCCTCGGCCTGGGCTGTGGATGACGCGAACGGGAAGAAATGATGTGCTGTCGGATCCGCCAGGCGGGCAGGGAGCAACGCCAGCAGGACACCGAAGACGATCGCGCGCACGAATCGGGCATCCAGGCCTGCTGGTGCCGTTCGATCTCCTGCTTGTGCGCTTCCGGTGTGTCCGAGCATGCGTGATGGTCCTGCTGCCAAGATGTTCGCATTCTGCAGCGCGCGTGTCTTCGGGCATAAGTCCGAAGCCGCAAAGAAATCGAGCGACCGGCGGGGTTGCCGGTCGCTCGAAGGATGAAGGGCCGGCGAAGCACCCTCACCCGGCGGCGGAATGGAGCAGCGGGGGCTGTGCGGGGTATTCCGCCGCGCCAACGCGCCGACTACTTGCCGGACTTGTCTCCAACGGAGCTCGAATCGTCGAGATCGTCATCATCGCCGGGACCCTGATCGCTGGTACCGTCGTCACCGCCGCCATCCTGGCCCGAATCATCGCCACTGTCGTCTCCGGCGTCGTCGCCGCCACTGTCGCTGTCGCTGTCGCCGCCGCTATCGCTGTCGCTGTCGCCGCCACCGTCGCTGTCGCCGCCGCCATCACCGTCACCGCCGCTGTTACCCTCGCCACTGCCTTCGCCGCCCTCGCCTTCATGGGCCTGGGCGAGCGAGGTCGAGAATGACAGTTTGCCGTGATCGAAAGAGATGCCGACAGGAACGACGGCAAAGGCATAGGCCAAGCCGATGATGCTGGCGCTGGTCCTGAGCAGGTGTTTCAACATGAACTGTCCTCCGTTTTCGTTCGGTGCGGTTCGACCCGCGATCGATGGAGGAAGGCTAGAATTGCATCGGCGAAGTGGCCATCCGTCGGGGACCTCTGCCGTCGCATTCCGGGACCACAGTGGTGAGAACTTCAGACCTTGGGCTGAAATCCGGACGCCAACATCAGACTCTCGTCTGTCTAACCGAATAGATTCATTAATGAATTATTAAAAGTCTGGGTCGGCCATCAGGGGAACGGCGTGTGCCGCCCCCCCGAATCGGGCGCGGACCGGCAAGGTCACACGCCGATGCCGCGACCCTTCAGCACGGTTCCGATCTCGTCGAGGATCGCCGGGTCGTCGATGGTCGCCGGCATGGTCCACTTCTCCTTGTCGGCGATCTTCTGCATGGTCCCGCGCAGGATCTTGCCCGAGCGGGTCTTCGGCAGACGGGCGACGGTCACGACGGTCTTGAAGGCGGCGACCGGACCGATGCGGTCGCGTACCAGCTTGACCACTTCCTTCTCGATGTCCGCCGTCGGCCGCGCCACCCCGTGCTTGAGAACGATGAAGCCGCAAGGGATCTGCCCCTTCATGTCGTCGTGGATGCCGATGACCGCGCATTCGGCGACATCCCTGTGCTCGGCAACGACCTCCTCCATGCCGCCGGTCGACAGGCGATGACCGGCGACGTTGATGATGTCGTCGGTGCGCGCCATGATGAAAAGGTAGCCGTCCTCGTCGATCAGCCCGGCGTCGGCCGTCTTGTAGTAGCCGGGAAACTCGTCGAGATAGGCCGAGCGGAAGCGCGCATCCGCGTTCCACAATGTCGGCAGCGATCCGGGGGGCATCGGCAGCTTCACCACGACATTCCCGAGCGTGCCGGCGGGAACGGGATGGCCGGCATCGTCCAGCACCTGGATGTCGTAGCCCGGCATGGCGACGGCCGGCGAGCCGTATTTGACCTTCAGTAGGCCCAGGCCCGACGGATTGCCGGCGATGGTCCAGCCGGTTTCGGTCTGCCACCAATGATCGATGACCGGCACCTTGAGCTTGGCCTCGGCCCACTTGATCGTGTCGGGGTCGGCGCGTTCGCCGGCAAGAAACAGCGTCCGGAAGTGGGAAAGGTCGTAGTCGCCGACCAGTTCGCCCTCCGGATCGCGCTGCTTGATGGCGCGGAAGGCCGTGGGCGCCGTGAACAGCACGGCCACCTTGTGCTCCTCGATGACGCGCCAGAAGGCGCCGGCATCCGGCGTGCCGACCGGCTTGCCCTCGTAGAGGATGGTGGTGCAGCCGGCGAGCAGCGGCGCATAGACGATGTAGGAATGGCCGACGACCCAGCCGACGTCCGAGGCCGCCCAGAACACTTCGCCGGGCTCCACGCCGTACATCGCGTGCATCGACCAGTGCAGGGCGACCATGTGGCCGCCATTGTCGCGCACCACGCCCTTGGGTTGGCCGGTGGTACCCGAGGTGTAGAGGATGTAGAGCGGATCGGTCGACTTCACCGCCACCGGACCGGCTTTCCGTCCAGCCGCCTTCGCGGCCGCCATCGCTTGCGCATAGTCGGTGTCGCGACCGGCTGTCAGATCGCACCGCTGTTCGTCGCGCTGGACGATGATGCATTTCTCGACCTTGTGGACCGCCATGGCGACCGCCTCGTCGAGCAGCGGCTTGTAGGCGACGACGCGCCCGGGCTCGAGGCCACAGGACGCCGAGATGATCAGCTTCGGCTTGGCGTCGTCGATACGGGTGGCCAGTTCGCGCGCGGCAAAGCCGCCGAACACCACCGAGTGAATGGCGCCGATGCGCGCGCAGGCGAGCATGGCGAAGGCCGCTTCCGGAACCATCGGCATGTAGATGATCACGCGGTCGCCTTTCGCCACGCCCTGATCGGCAATGACGGCGGCAAGCGTTTCCACTTCGGCCTTCAATTCGGCATAGGTATAGGTCCGCTTCGCGCCCGTGATCGGGCTGTCGTAGATCAGCGCCTTCTGGTCGGCCCGCCCCTGGGCGACGTGACGGTCGACCGCATTGGCGCAGGTGTTCATCTCGCCGCCGACGAACCAGCGGCCATAAACGCCCTGGGAAGGGTCGAACACGGTATCCCACGGCTTGATCCAGTCGAGGAGGCTGGCCGCCTCGGCCCAGAACCCTTCGGGGTCGGCCTTCCAGCGGGCATAGGTTTCGGGATAGCGCGAAGCCATGACATCCTCCTCCAGGATAGCGACGATCCCGCGCAATCTACCCGCCCGCCGCATGCGGAGTCCATTTGACTTGCGTCTGAACGAACCGTTTGAATTCAGGCGTCGACAACGAAATCGAAAAGGTGTTCGGCCCAGGCGGCATAGCCGAGCGGGCCGGCATGAAAGCCGTCGGACGCGAAGCCCTGCGGTCCGCCGACCGGCAACGGCGTCGCCGCATCCGCGCCGCGCTCGCGCGCCAGCCGCGTGCCGAGCGCATTGATGGCCGAGGCCCGCACGGCAAGGATGCGGGCGAGAAGCGGCGGCAGGGCCGGCACGTCGTTCATGTCGACGACCGGCGACCAGATGATTTTCGCCGAGGGAAAGCGGGCTTTCAGCGCATAGATCAACCCGCCGAACTCGCGCTTGAAGCGGGCAAGCGAATGGAAATTCTTCGCGTCGTTGGTGCCGACTGAAAGCACGACATGGGTATAGGCATCGCGCGGCAGGTGCTTGACGACATGATCCCGGATCTGCCCCGAAGTCGCCGAGTTGAACCCAGCGACGCGCCAGTAGACCGCTTCGCCGCTGCGTCCCGCCATCAACGCCGCGAGCCGCGGCGCCAGCGAATGGTTGATATCATCCGCACCAACACCGGCGGCCGACGAATCGCCAAGAACCAGCAGGCGCAACCGCGGTTCGCCCGAACCGGTAACCCCTTCGTGCGGACCGGGCGGCGGGACGAGGCGATCAACCTTGCGGCGCACGGAAAGGCCCTGCCAGACGACGGCCGGCAGGGCGAGCCAGGTCAGCGCCGGCTTCAGGTCACCCATGCGGTCAGCCGCGCAACGCCTCCACGCCGGGCAGCGCCTTGCCTTCCATCCATTCCAGGAACGCACCGCCCGCCGTCGACACATAGGTCATGTCGTCGGCGACGCCGGCATGGTTGAGCGCAGAGACGGTATCGCCACCGCCGGCGACCGAGACGAGCTTGCCGGCCTTGGTCAGCGCCTGCACATGCTTGGCGACCGCCACCGTCGCGGTGTCGAAGGGCGTCAGTTCGAAGGCGCCGAGCGGACCGTTCCAGACGGCCGTCTTCATGCCGTCGAGCGCCGCGTTGATCTCCGCGATGGATTTGGCACCGGCGTCGAGGATAATCGCGTCGGACGGCACCTTGTCGAGCGGCACCGTTTCGTTCGGGGCATTCGCCTCGAACTTCCACGCCACCACCGCATCGGCGGGCAGCAGGATGCGACAGCCGGCGTCCTTCGCCGCCGCCATGATCTTCTTCGCCGTTTCGGCAAGGTCGTGCTCGCACAGGCTCTCGCCGACATTGACGCCCTGCGCGGCAAGGAAGGTGTTGGCCATGCCGCCACCGATGACGAGCAGGTCGACCCGCTTCACCAGGTTTTCCAGCAGGTCGATCTTGGTCGAAACCTTGGCGCCGCCGACGATGGCCGCGACCGGGCGCTTCGGCTGGCCGAGGCCGGATTCCAGAGCCTCAAGCTCGGCCTGCATGGTGCGTCCGGCATAGGCCTTCATGTGATGGGCCAGGCCCTCGGTGGAGGCGTGCGCCCGATGCGCGGCGGAGAAGGCATCGTTGACGAACAGATCGCCATTGGCCGCCAGCGCCCTGGTAAATTCCGGATCGTTCTTTTCCTCGCCCTTGTGGAAGCGGGTGTTCTCCAGCATGACGATGTCGCCGTCCTTCATGCCGGCGATCGTTTTTTGCGCTGCCTCGCCGATGCAATCGGCGCCGAAGCCGACAGGCCGGCCGAGGATCTTCGCCGTCTCGGCGGCGACGGGCTTCAGCGAAAACTCTTCCGACGGAGCGCCCTTCGGGCGGCCGAAATGGGCGAGCAGGATGACCTTCGCCCCCTTGTCGGCAAGCTCGGTGATGGTGGGCACGACGCGCTCGATGCGCGTGGCATCGCTCACCTTGCCGTCCGCCATCGGAACGTTGAGATCGACGCGCACCAGCGCGCGCTTGCCCTTGATGTCGCCGAGATCGTCGAGCGTGCGGAACTTTGCCATGGAAGCCTCCGGATTTGGTCGCGCGAACCATACAGGCCGCCGCGCGCCGCGCAACTGCGACACCCAACGCCAGCCGCGACGGATTCGCGCGACAAGTTGTTCGGCCAGCGCCGACGGCGAAAGGTAGGCCGGTACCGGCGGTTCGGTGCGCTGCTCGAAGGAGACGCCGGCCTCGACCACCCGGCCGCGCTCGTCGATGTCGCGCACGATCAGGTCGATCGGCCCGAGGGTGACGCGGTCGGCGAATTCGGCCCTGCCGCCGAGCCGGTCGTTGAGCAGAGCCGCGATGGTCCGGCCGCGCTCCTCCGGCGCGATGATCGCGCCATAGGTGTCGGCCAGTGCCGCCGCCGGCTGCGAGGGATCGATGGCGAAGGCGCCGAAGAAATCCTCGTCGTCGGGGGTCAACTTCTCGCGGCGGGCGAACAGGCGGTCGAGCAGGCGCGGATAGTTGTCCGGCACGAAGATATAGACGAGGTCACCCTCGCCGAGCCGTCCGGCGAACTGGTAGCGCATCGAACGCCCTTCACGCACGACGAGGGACGGCCGCGCCCAACGCGGGATGCGGGCGCCGCGCGCCACCGGGCTTTCCGCCAATACGCGGTAGGCCAGCAATTCGTGGTGCGACGAACCCGGGAGTTCGAGTTCCACCTTGTCGACCGGCCCGGTGAGCACCGGCACGATCAGGTCGAGCCGGCGGGCGATGAGGCCAATCGTCCAGCCCTGCAACGCGAGCGACAGCACGACGATGATGAAGACGACGTTGAAGATGGCGCGCCCGTCGGCAAGGCCGGCAGCAATAGGTAGAAGGGCAAGCAGGATCGACACAGCGCCCCGCAAGCCGACCCAGGAAACGAAGGCCACCTCGGCGCGTGGAAGGCGGAAGGGCGCCAGGCACAGCGTCACCGCCAGCGGCCGGGCGACAAAGACGAGGAACAGCGCCAGACCGATCGCCGCCGGCGCCAACGCCGGAAACTCCGACGGGGTGGCAAACAGCCCGAGCACCAGGAACATGACGATCTGGGCGAGCCATGACACGCCGTTCTTGAACCGGCGAAGGGTCGCGTCCTGGCGCATGCGCGCATTGCCGGCGACGACGCCCGCGACATAGACGGCGAGGAAGGCCGAGCCGTGCGCTGCGCCGGCGAGGCCGAAGATGATGAGTGCCAGCGTCAGCACGAAGACCGGCACGAGGCCGCGATCGAGATCGAGTCGCTCGGCGAGTTTCACGATGGCCCAGCCGCCGGCAAGGCCCGCCGCGGCGCCGATGGCCATATGGGTCAAAAATCCGACGACGACATCGAGGACGACAGCACCGGGCGCTGCCGCCTCGCCCGCCGAAGCGATACCGGTCAGCGCAATCGTCAGGTAGATCGCAATCGGATCGTTCGAGCCGGATTCGATTTCGAGGATCGAGCGCGCCCTGTCGCGGATGTTGAGACCGCCGGCGCGCAGCAGGAAGAACACCGCCGCCGCGTCGGTCGACGCGACCAGCGTTCCGATGATCGCCGCTTCGGCCCAGTCGAAGCCGGTGAGATAGTGAGCCGGCAATGCGACCAGCCCGGCCGTCGCGACAACGCCGAAGGTGGCCAGGGTCAAGGAGGGCCAGGCGCCCTGCCTGAGCGCCGACAGCGGCGTGCCGAAGCCGGAATCGAACAGGATGATGGCAAGCGCCAGTGCGCCAACGAGATAGGCCGTATCGGCGTTGTCGAAGCGGATGCCGAGGCCGTTTTCGCCTGCCAGCAGGCCGATGCCGAGGAAGACGAGCAGCAGCGGCGCGCCGAAGCGGAAGGCGACGAGCGACGAGAAGGCCGCGGCGACCACCAGGCCGCCGCCCACCAGCGTCATGATGTAGATGCTCTCGCTCATGCGGTCCCGCCGATTCCCGTATCACCTTGACGGATCAATTCGGGCGCTGGCAAGGCCGATTGTGCGCTGCGGCAAGATGGCGGACGCGCGGACGCGCTCAGAACATCGATCCTGCCCGCTCGGCCAAGTAGGCCTCCTCCTCGGACGTCGACTGCCGACCGAGCGCTGCATTGCGCATGGGAAAGCGCGAGAAGCGGGCGATCGTATCGCGATGTGCGCGGGCATACGCGGCAACGTCCTCGCCGCACCATTCGCCGAACAGGCGGACACCCTCGTCCTGAACCGGAAGCGATTCCGCATGCATGTAGGGCATCAGCAGGAACTGGCGGCTGCCCGCATCGAGATTGCGCAGCGTATTGGCTGCGACCGCCTCTTGCGCCAGCGCCAGGGCCAACGCGTCGGTGACAAAGGCTTCGGATTGTCGGCGGAACATCTGCCGCGAGAATTGATCGAGCACGATGATTTCCGCCAGTCGCCCGCGTGGGGTTGCCCGCCAGGCCCACAACTCGCATCGCGCCGCCGCGCCACGGGTACGGGCGAAGCGCGAGATGACCTCGGCATCGAAATCCGTCCGGGCGGCAAACCAGTCATCGGGTCCGTGTTCGACGAACCAGAAGGCGAGGACATCCTCGGCCGAAGGCAGGTCTTCCTGCGCGCTCATGGCGCGAGCCTACCGCGTTATCGGGGCCGATTCAAACGCCTCACCGCGGATCGAACGCGCCCGGCCACGAGACCGGACCTGAAACGCGCGTGGCGACGATGTCGATGATCGCCCCGACAATGGCGCCCTCGATGACGATGATCCACGGCGAGGCAAGGCCCGCCGGCAGGACCGGTATGGCCGATAGCGCCGCCGCGATCTCCGGCCAGGCGAACAGCGCACCGAGCAGGTTCATCCACGCTCCGAAGGCGGCACCGCGCACGAGCGGCGGCAACGGCCAATTGATGAGCGGAATGCGGTCAACCCAACCGGCGACGCCGATGATACCGCCAAGCGTCACATACCACAGCGGGATGACCCAGCGCAGATAGCCGGGGCCTGCGCCGATCACCATCGTGAACGCGAGGAAGCCGAGGACGCCAATGGCCAGCCCCGTCCACTTGGCGGCGGCAACATGCTTCATCTGGGGAGAAAGACGTGCCATGAATGCCTCCTTTGTTGGGAGAGGACCCCCTTCATATAGGGACGGGTTGGTTGACTTGGCAGGATAGGGCCGCTGGGGGATCGGAACCAGAGTCCGCGCCCACCTTGGCACATCGAGGAATGCCGAACTGACACGGGGCAACCGGACATGTCTGAGCCGATAACGATCTGGACGCTCGATTGGGTGCCGCAGGGCCCGCGCGGTTTCGTGCGCGACCTGCGGCTGAGATGGGCCTGCGAGGAAGCCGGCCTTCCCTATTCCATTCGGACCGTCCCACTCGGGGAAAAAGGGCCCGATCATCTGGCGCGCCAGCCCTTCGGGCAGGTCCCGTTCATGGACGACGGCGCGATCAAGTTTTTCGAAAGCGGGGCGGCGTTGCTGCATCTGGCGAAAAAAAGCGAAATCCTGATGCCGCGCGATGCGGCCGGAGAAGCCGAAATGCTGCAATGGACGATTGCCGCGCTCAACTCGATCGAGATGGTGTCCGTTCCCTGGTGGTTCCTCGAAGTGACCGGCGCAAAGGACAATGGCCTGACCGACTGGCTGGCCAGCCGCCTCGACCACATGGAAAGGGTTCTGGGCGAGCGCGAATGGCTGGCCGCGGGACGTTTCACGGTCGCCGACCTGCTGATGGCCGATGTCCTGCGGGTGAAAAAGATCCGCTCGTTCGGAAACAGGCCGGCGACAGAGTCCTATGTCGCGCGGATCACCGGGCGCCCGGCCTTCAGGAAGGCTTACGCCGACCAGATGGCGCACTTCGAAGCCGCCAATGCGGCGCGACAACCGGTTTGAAGCTGGACACCCGTCCGTTTCCACTGCCTGTCGCGCGTCACAGAAAAAAGCCGCCGGGTCGCCCCGGCGGCTTTCATCGTCTTTGCCGACCGTTCGGTCAGATCAGCTTGGCCATCGCCACGGCCGTGTCGGCCATGCGGTTGGAGAAGCCCCACTCGTTGTCGTACCACGACAGGATCGACACCAGCGTGCCGTCCATCACCTTGGTCTGATCCATGTGGAAGATCGAGGAATGCGGATCGTGGTTGAAGTCGCACGACACGTTCTTGTCGGTCGTGTAGCCGAGAATGCCCTTCAGCGGGCCGTTGGCCGCCGCCTTGATGGCGTCGTTGATCTCCTGCACCGAAGTCGCACGTTTGGCGATGAACTTCAGGTCGACGACCGAGACATTTGGCGTCGGCACGCGCATGGCGAAGCCGTCGAGCTTGCCCTTGAGTTCCGGCAGCACCAGGCCGACGGCCTTTGCCGCGCCGGTCGACGTCGGGATCATGGAGAGCGCGGCGGCGCGGGCGCGGTAGAGATCCTTGTGCATGGTGTCCAGCGTCGGCTGGTCGCCCGTGTACGAGTGGATCGTCGTCATCATGCCCTTTTCGATGCCGATGGCGTCATGCAGCACCTTGGCGACCGGCGACAGGCAGTTGGTGGTGCACGAGGCGTTGGAAACGACGAGGTCGTCCTTGGTCAGCACATCGTGGTTGACGCCGTAGACGATGGTCTTGTCGGCACCGTCGGCGGGCGCAGAAACCAGCACGCGCTTGGCGCCGGCGGTCAGGTGCATCGACGCCTTTTCCTTGGCGGTGAAGATGCCGGTGCACTCCATCGCGATGTCGATGTCGAGTTCCTTCCATGGCAGCTTGGAGGGATCGCGCTCGGCCAGCACCTTGAAGCTGTCGCCGCCGGCGATGCGAATGGTGTCGCCGACGACCTCGACCGAGTGCGGAAAGCGCCCGTGCACCGAATCGTAGCGCATCAGATGGGCATTGGTTTCCACCGGCCCCAGGTCGTTGATGGCGACGATGTCGATGTCCTTGCGGCCCGATTCATAGATGGCGCGCACGACGTTGCGGCCGATGCGGCCGAAACCGTTGATGGCAATCCTGACCTTCTTCATGATCCTCTCCGACGTTGGGGCGGACACGGCAGGCCCGCCTATTGGAATGACGCGGGGCTTCCTTAAACCGATTTAGAAACAAATGCACTGATCGGGGTCAAGGAACCGCCGGCCCGCGGCCGGCGCACGCTCCATACTTTCGAAGCAACCGCAAATCCAGTGGGGTCGGCATTCACGGGCGATTTGCCGCGCGGAATTCGCGTTCACGATTTCGCGCGCGTCGCGCGGACCCTGAATGGCATGGTCGAAGCGCGCAGGAGGCCGCGTTGGTGGCCGCTCTTGCACGATCCGGCCTTTCAGACCTCAGACCGGTTGACGCAACGTTCGCGTGCTGCCTAAGGTTTCGTGCCTAACTTCGTATCCGAGTTGCGATTCGACCACACCGGGGCCCGGAAGCCTTCATGACCGACGAGGCGACACTGAAGGAAACCATGCTGCGCTTGAGCCGCGCCGTGCAGGCCGTGGAGAGCGCGGTAGCCGCGCGCATCGAGCGCGAGCAGGATTTTGCAGAGGCCGAGGAGGAAATCCAGCGCATGAACACCGACCGTGCGCGCCTCGCCCACGAGCTCGACGGATCGGAAGCCCGCGCCGAACGGCTCGAGGCGGCCAACAAGGAGGTGTCGCGCCGCCTCGTGACGGCGATGGAAACCATCCGCGCCGTTCTCGACAGGTAGCACGATGGCGCAGATCACCGTCACCATCGATGGAAAATCCTACCGCATGGCCTGCGACGAGGGTCAGGAGGAACACCTCATCGACCTCGCCCAGCGGTTCGACCGCTATGTTTCGCACCTGAAGGGATCGTTCGGCGAGATCGGCGACCAGCGCCTTACCGTGATGGCCGGCATCATGGTGATGGACGAGCTTGCCGAAATCCAGAAACGGGTGAAGGGCCTGGAAACCGAGATGACGACCTTGCGCAAGACCCGTGACGAAGCCCTTCTCCAGGCCGACAAGAACGATGCGACGCTGACCAGCGCGCTGTCCATGCTGGCCTCCCGCCTGGAAGCGCTCGCTGCGCGGCTGGCACCGCACCCGGCCAACGGCGACGACTAGCGCCTAAACCGTCACCGGCTGCCGCACCCGCCCGCTTGCCCCAAAAACCCTGAGATAGCGATCGAGTTCTTCGCGGTCGCCGGTTGCTTTCTCCGGATTGTCGGAAAGCTTTACGGCGGGCCGACCATTGGCCTCCACGACCTTGCAGACCAGCGAAATCGGATGCAGCCCGGGGTCGTCCTGCGGTGCGCAGCCGTGGAAATCGTTCGTCAGGTTGGTGCCCCAGCCGAAGGTCATGCGCACTCTTCCGCTGAAATGGCGGAACGTTGCTTCGATCGTCTCGACGTCCAACGCGTCTGAGAAGATCAGCAGCTTCTCCTGCGGGTCCCGGCCCATCGACCGCCACCAGTCGATGATGCGCTCGCCGCCGTCGATCGGCGGTGCCGAATCCGGCCTGAACCCGGTCCAGTCGGCGACCCAGTCGGGCGCTTCGCGCAGGAACGCATCGGTGCCGAAAGTGTCCGGCAGCACGATCAGCAGATTGCCGCCATAAAGGCGGTTCCATTCCTTCAGCACCTCGTAGGGCGAGGCCCTGAGCGCCCTGTCGTCGTCGCCGGCCAAGGTCGCCAGCACCATCGGCAGTTCATGCGCGTTGGTGCCGAGCGCCTCCAGGTCGGTGTCCATGGCAAGCAGCACATTGGACGTACCGGTAAAGCTCTCGCCGATGCCTTCCTTCAGCGCTTCCACGCACCAGCGTTGCCACAGATAGGAATGGCGCCGCCTGGTGCCGAAATCCGAAATTCGGATGCCCGGCAGCTGCTTCAGCCGCTCCGTCTTCGACCACATCCGCGCCTTGGCGCGCGCATAGATGACATCAAGCGCGAAGGGCCCGTATTTCTTCAGCGCCGAGCGCGAGCGCAATTCGTTGATGATCGCCAGCGCAGGGATTTCCCACAGCGTCACATCGGCCCAGCGGCCATGAAAATCCAGTTCGTACTGGCCGTCGCGGACACGCAGTTCGTAGTCCGGCAGGCGATAGTCCTCAAGCCAGGCGAGGAATTCCGGCTCGAAAATCTGCTTGCGCCCGTAGAAGGTATTACCCGCGAGCCAGATCATCTCCTTCTTGGTCAGCCCGATGGTGCGCGCATGGTCGAGCTGGTCGCGCAGCTCGCCGATGTCGATCTCGTCGGCGAGGCGAACGCTTTTCGTCCGGTTGATCAGCGAGAAGGTCACCGGCACGTCTGCGTGATCGCGCCAGATCATCTGCAGCATCAAGAGCTTGTAGAAATCGGTGTCGAGCAGCGAGCGAATGATCGGATCGAGCTTCCAGGCGTGGTTCCACACGCGCCTCGCGATGTCGGTGTAGATCGTCGCCATTTTTCAAGCCAATCGCACGCCGGCGGCGCGCATGGCATCGAATTGCAGCGCCAGCGAACCTCCAAGGTCGATTGCCCGGCAGGCCGAGAGGACGACCGTCACCTTGAAGCCGAGCCGGACAGCGTCGAGCGCCGACCATGCGACGCAGAAATCGGTTGCGAGCCCGCACATCACCAGCGAGGCGAGGCCGCGCTCCTTCAGATATCCGGCGAGCCCGGTCGGCGTCCTCCGGTCGTTTTCGAAGAAGGCCGAATAGGAATCGATCTCCTTGTGAAAGCCCTTGCGGATCACCAGCTCCGCCTTCGTCCAGTCGAGGTCCGGATGGAAGGCCGCGCCGGATGTGCCCTGCACGCAGTGATCCGGCCACAGGGTCTGCGAGCCATAGGGCAGGTCGATGGTCGAGAAGGGTTCCATGCCCTTGTGCGACGAGGCGAAGCTCGTGTGCCCCGCCGGATGCCAGTCCTGCGTCAGCACGACATGCTGGTAGGACGCAATGAGGTGGTTGACCTCCGGCACAATCTCGTCGCCGCCGGGCACCGCAAGCGCGCCGCCGGGGCAGAAATCGTTCTGCATGTCGATGACGATCAGGGCCTTGTCGGGCATAGGGCGAACTCCGTGGCCAAGGATTAGGGCGTCGCATCGCGCTTGCCGTCAACCCCCGGGATTTGCGACGAACTCACGCGCCCTCGATTTCCTCGCGCAGCAACTCCAGTTCGAGCCACTCGTCCTCCAGCAATGCAAGCTCGGCCCGTTTGTTCCCGGCGGCCTGCGTCGTCGCCGTGAAGGCGGCGGCATCGCGAGCGTAGAAGCCGGGATCGGCGAGCTTTGCCTCCAGCGCGGCGATCTCGCCGTGCAACGACTCGATGCGGCCGGGCAGCGTCTCCAGCGCGAATTTCTGCTTGTAGGACAGCTTTTTTCCGCCCTCGCGCGGCGCCGTGGCGCCGGGCTTTACAACCTCCGCCTTCGCCGCCGGTTTCGCCTTCGCCTCCTTTGCCGCCAGCGCACGCTGCGCCGCCATGTCCGACCAGCCGCCGGCATAGGCGGTCCAGCGCCCGTCGCCTTCGGGATGGAGAACGCTCGTTGCCGTGCGGTCGAGGAAATCGCGATCGTGGCTGACCAGCAGCACGGTTCCGGCAAAGCCGGCGACCAGTTCCTCCAGCAGGTCGAGCGTCTCCATGTCGAGATCGTTGGTCGGCTCGTCGAGCACGAGGAAGTTCGATGGCCGCGACAGGACGCGCGCCAGCATCAGCCGCGCCCGCTCGCCGCCCGAAAGTTCGCCGACCGGCGTTCGCATCTGCTCCGGCTTGAACAGGAAATCCTTCATCCACGAGGCGACGTGCTTCTCCTCGCCATTGACGACCAACGTCTCGCCGCGCCCGTCGGTGAGGTAGTGGGCCAGCGTCTCCGCCGGATCGAGCGCGCGCTGCTGGTCGAGCGAGGCGATCTCCAGATTGGCGCCGAGCCGCACGGTTCCGGCGTCGGGCTGGAGCGTACCGGTCAACAGCTTCACCAGCGTCGTCTTGCCCGCGCCGTTCGGCCCGACAAGGCCGAGCCGGTCGCCGCGCTGCACGCGGATGGAAAAGTCGCGCACGATGGCGCGCTCGCCGAAGCGCTTTTCCAGCCCCTTTGCCTCGATGACCAACCTGCCGGACTCGCCCGCGTCCAGCGCCGTCATCTTCACCGCGCCTTCCGGCCCGCGATGCGCCTTCAGCCGCGCCCGCATCGCCTGCAACTCGCCGAGCCGGCGCATGTTGCGCTTGCGCCTGGCCGAGACGCCGTAGCGCAGCCAGTGCTCCTCGCGCACGATCTGGCGGCCGAGCTTGTGCTGGTCGCGTTCCTCCTCTTCCAGCAGCCTGTCGCGCCACTCCTCGAAATGGGCGAAGCCCTTGTCGAGGCGCTGGGTCCTTCCGCGGTCGAGCCAGACGGTGACGTCCGTGACGTTTTCGAGGAAGCGCCGGTCATGCGAGATGGTGACCAGCGCCGAGCCCATGCGCTTCAGCTCGCCTTCCAGCCATTCGATGGCGGCGAGGTCGAGATGGTTGGTCGGCTCGTCGAGCAGCAGCACGTCCGGCGATGGCGCCAGTGTGCGGGCAAGCGCCGCGCGGCGCGACTCGCCGCCCGAAAGCCGCGACGGTTCCTCCTCGCCCGTCAGCCCGAGCGCTTCGAGGATCATGGTCGCGCGGTGCGGATCGTCGCCCGGCGCCAATCCCGACTCGACATAGGACTGCACGCTTTTCGCCCCGCCCCAGTCCGGCTCCTGCGGCAGGTAGCGCACCGTGGCGGTCGGCTGGAGGAAGACCGTCCCGTCCTGCGCCTCCGCCATGCCGGCGACGATCTTCAGAAGCGTCGATTTGCCGGACCCGTTGCGCCCGACCAGTGCGATGCGATCGCCCGGCGAGACGACGAGCGAGGCGTCGGTGAACAGGGGCGTGCCGCCAAAGGTCAGGCGGATCGAATCGAGCTGGATCAGCGGCGGTGCCATGCGTCACGTCCCGATCCGGGCGACGAGCATCGCCCGGCCCTGTTCGAGTTCGATCTCGGGGTCGCCGGCAACGACGTTCGACATGGTCAGGGACGAGCCGAACGGCACGTGGCGTTCGCTCAGCGGCCACTTCACGCCGCGGATGGTCAGGCCGATCAGATCGCTGAACGGCAGCAGCGAAAACAGCGTGCCTTGCGGCAGGTCCGGACGCATGCGGCCGGGAAGCACCGGCTGGCCCTCCTCGCGCCCGCTGGTCAGCCGGGTGGCAAAGCCGCGCTCGGCAAGCCCGATCGCCGAGGTCATGTGCAGAAATGCGTGGTCGGCCCGCTCGCCGCCAAAGGCGCCGACGAGGATGAGCGCGGTTGCGCCCCGCGCGATGGCCGCATCGGCCGCCAGTTCGCCGTCGGTCTTGTCCTTGTCTGACGGATAAACCTCACGCCCCACCGTCGCCCAGACCCGTCGGTCGTCATCATCGACGGAATCGAAGTCGCCGACCCACAATTCCGGCACTACCCCCAGCGCCGCTGAGTGGCGGATGCCGGAATCGGCGGCGATGACGCGCGCACCGGCGATCTGCGCTAGCAGACGCGACGTGACGGTCAGGTCGCCGCCGAGAAGAATGACGAACAGGCTCATGGCGGGCGCCCTAGCACGGGCGCGAACCGCGCGAAAGCGAGCTTGCCCATCGCCGCGCCCCGTCCTATGTCTTGTTTCGCTCTAACGGGGTGCCGGCAAACGACCGGCTGAGAGGCGAAGGCCAACCCGATGAACCTGATCCGGTTAGCACCGGCGGAGGGATTAGACGTTCGGCCCTTGGCGGCGCCGTCTCCTCCAACACGAATGACGAAAGGAGACGCATGATGCGCCGAAGATTGCTTGCCGCCTTGTCCGCCCTCGCATGGGCATCCGCCGTGAATGCCGGCGAGACCGTGACCGTCTACACCTATGACGGTTTCACCGCTGAATGGGGTCCGGGCCCCGCGATCGAAAAGGCCTTCGAGGCCGAATGCGGCTGCGATCTCGTCTTCGTTACCGCCGGCGACGGCGTGGCGCTGCTCAACAAGGTGAAGATCGAAGGCGAGCGCTCGCGCGCCGATATCGTGCTCGGCCTCGACACCAGCCTCGTCGCCGATGCGAAAGCGACCGGACTGTTCGCGCCGCACGGCATCGACACCGCGTCGATCAAGGTCCCCGGCGGTTTCGCCGACGACATTTTCGTCCCGTTCGACTACGGTTACTTCGCCGTCGTCTATGATGCGCAGGCGATGACCGATCCGCCGGCGAGCCTGAAGGACCTGGTCGAGGGAGACACGAAGCACAAGATCATTATCGAGGACCCGCGCACCTCGACGCCGGGTCTCGGCCTCGTGTTGTGGATGAAGGCGGTCTATGGCGACAAGGCCGGCGAGGCCTGGACGAAGTTGAAAGATCGCGTCCTGACAGTGGCGCCGGGCTGGAGCGAGGCCTACGGCCTCTTCATCAAGGGCGAGGCGCCAATGGTGCTGTCCTACACGACTTCGCCCGCCTATCATCTCATCGTCGAGAAAACCGACCGCTATCGCGCGGCCGACTTCGCGGAGGGACATTATCTCCAAGTGGAGGTTGCCGGCATGACGAGGAAGGGCGCGGGCAATCCGCTCGCCGGCCGGTTCCTGCAGTTCATGGCCGGTCCTGCCTTCCAGGATGTGATTCCGGAAACCAACTGGATGTTCCCCGCCGCGCTGATAGGCAAGGCCCTCGACCCTGCCTGGGAAACGCTGGTGAAACCGAAGGAGACCTTGCTGCTTTCGCCCGAGGATGTCGCGGCGAACCGCAAGGCCTGGGTGGACGAATGGCTCGCTTCCATGACCCGATAAAGGCGGGGCTCGCTGCTCTTGCCTTCGTCGCTCTGGTCGGCATCGGAGCGGCGGCGGGCCTATTCGTCGCTGCGATGGCCGATCCGGCTGGCGCCTTCAATGCGTTCGACGCGCGCCTTCTCCATGTTGTCGGCTTCACCCTGGCGCAGGCCGCGCTGTCGACGGCGCTCTCGGTCGGCCCGGCGATCCCGCTCGCACTAGCGCTGAACCGGCATCCGCATTTCCCCGGCCGCACCCTGCTGTTGCGCCTGTTCGCCCTGCCGCTGGCTCTCCCCGCCATCGTCGCGGCACTCGGTGTGCTGGCGCTGTTTGGCCGTGCGGGACTGATCTCCGCTGTCTCCAAAGCGCTGGGATTTGGAGATTGGACGGGCGTCTACGGCCTCTCGGGCATCGTGATCGCGCATGTCTTCTTCAACCTGCCGCTGGCGACCCGGCTTTTCATGGCCGCACTTTCCGCGGCACCGGACAATCACTATCGGCTGGCAAGCCAGATCGGCATGGACGAGCGGTCCCTGGTCCGTTTCGTCGAATGGCCGCTGATGCGATCGGCCGCGCCGCAGATCGCCCTGATGGTGCTGATGCTCTGCCTGACTTCGTTCACGATCGTGCTGCTGATCGGCGGCGGTCCGGCGGCGACCACGCTCGAAGTCGAGATCTACCAGTCCCTGCGTTTCGATTTCGATCCGGCGCGCGCCGGCGTGCTTGTCGCTCTTCAGGTCACGCTGACGGTATTCGTCGCGCTGCTCATGCGCAGCCGCGAAGACAACGGCGAGCAGAATGCCTCGCTGGCACGCCGGCCGCCGCGCAGGCTTCCCCTTGCTGTCCGCGCCGCCGACGCGGCGATGATCGTCGGCGGCGGCCTCTATGTCGCGGGCCCCATCGCCGCAATTGCCGCTTCGGGGTTCAATGCGGAATTCCTCCGCCTTTCCGGCGAGGTGTCGGTGCAACGTGCTGTTCTCACCAGCCTCCTGCTCGGCGCCCTCGCCGGCCTTCTGGCGGTCCTCCTCGCGCTCGCCGTCGCGTCGACAAGGAAGACGCTCGCATCGCGCCACTCCGGCGCCGCTTCGCTCGTTTCCCGCGGCGCGCTCATGATCCTGGTCGTGCCGACCACGGCGCTCGGCGCCGGGTGGTTCCTTCTCGCCAATCGTTTCATGGACCCGTCCTCGGTCGCCTTGCCGGTCGTGGTCGCCATCAACGCGGTGATGGCACTGCCGTTCGCGCTCAACGTCATCCGGCCGCAATACGACGCCGGCCGGGACCGGTACGACCGGCTTGCCGCCGCGCTCGGCGTCGTCGGATATGATCGCTGGCGTCTCATCGACTGGCCGGCACTCAGGCGCCCGCTGGCATCGGCCTTCGCCTTCGCCTTTGCCCTTTCGCTCGGCGACCTCGGCGTGATCGCCCTGTTCGGCTCCGAGACCGTGCAGACGCTGCCCTGGCTGGTGCTTGCCCGCATGGGCGCGTACCGCACAGCCGACGCTGCCGGCCTCGCCCTTCTTCTCGGCCTCTTCTGTCTTGCCTTGATGGCGGCAAGCGACCGCATGGCGACGGAGAACCGGACATGAGCGATGCCGCGATCAGGCTGGATCACATCGTCCTCGCCCGTCCGGGCGGTTTCCGGCTCGAAGCGGATTTCGAGGTCGCCGCCGGGGAGCGCGTCGCGTTGATGGGCGCCAGCGGCTCGGGCAAGTCGACCCTGCTCGACCTGATCGCCGGCTTCGAAACACCGGATACCGGCCGAGTCTGTCTCGGCGGGCGCGATGTCACCGATGACCCGCCGGCGGGCCGACCGGTCACCATGCTGTTCCAGCAGGACAATCTTTTCGGTCATCTCGATGCATTCACCAATGTCGCGCTCGGACGCTCCCCCTCGTTGAAGCTTACGCAGCAGGATCGCTCCTCGGTGGCTGGCGCGCTCGCCCGTGTCGGCCTTGCCGGCAAGGAGAAGCGGCGTCCTTCCGAATTGTCGGGCGGCGAACGGCAGCGCGTCGCGATTGCCCGCATATTGGTACGCGACCGCCCGGTCCTGCTGCTCGACGAACCGTTCGCCTCGCTCGGGCCCGCGCTTGCTGGCGAGATGCTGCGACTTGTCGCTGAAATCGCCGCCGAGCGCTCCATGGCGGTCGTTCTCGTCACCCACGAGCCGCGCGAGGCGACCGATTTTGCTGATCGCACGCTGTTTCTCGATGCGGGACGCATCGTCGCGGACGGCGCGACCGAAAGCGTCCTCGGCGAGGGCGCGGTCGAAGCGGTCCGGCGCTATCTCGGCGGATGAGAAGCAGGCCTTTTTTCCGCCCGCTTGAGGACCTACATGCGGCACGCGCCGGTGCTATGGTCTTGCAGATTCGCCGGCAACGGGAATTTGTGTGGATACGGCGGGACGAGGAATGACGGGAGCAGCCGCAATGGCCGGCCGTGGCGCGACACTTGTCGCGCTTCTCCTGCTGTCGTCCTGTCAGATGACCAATGTGATGGTCGATCCGTCGCTCAAGCCGTCGGACACCCCGGTCACAGTGGACAATGTCACGCGTGGCGACCGCCTGGCGGAGATCGCCCGCCAGCAGCATCCCAAGATTCTTGCCACCTATGGCGGCGAATTTTCGGACCCGAAGGTCGAGCGCATGGTCGCCCGCATCGTCGGCCGCCTGACCGCGGTTTCCGCCAATCCGGGCCAGACCTACAAGATCACCCTGCTTGATTCGCCCAACGTCAATGCCTTCGCCCTGCCCGGCGGGTATCTCTACATCACCCGCGGCCTCCTGGCGCTCGCCGACGATTCTTCCGAACTGGCCGCCGTCATCGCCCACGAGATGGGCCACGTCACGGCCAATCACGGCCTGAAGCGCCAGGAGATCGAAGAGCGTTCGGCGTTGGCGGCCAAGGTTGTTTCCGATGTCCTGGAAGACGATCCCGATACCCGTGCCGCGCTGGTTCGCGGCAAGCTGAAGCTGGCGCAGTTTTCGCGCAACCAGGAACTGGAGGCCGATGCCATCGGCATCAAGGCAACGGGCGATGCCGGCTACGATCCCTACGCGGCCGCCCGCTTCCTCAGGTCGATGGATGGGTTTGCCGCCCTGCGCTCCGTCTCCGGGGCCGACGACGCCAGCCTCGATTTCCTCGCCACCCACCCCAACACGCCGCAGCGAATCCAGCTTGCCGATCGCCACGCGCGCAATTTCGGGCCGGCGGGATCGGCGGGCGAACACGACAAGGACGCCTATCTTGCCGGGATCGACGGGCTGCCCTTCGGCGATTCTCCCGACGAGGGCTATGTCCGCGGACGCCGCTTCCTGCATCCCGGTTTGGGCGTTGGCTTCTCCGTGCCCGCGGGCTTCGCCTTCGACAACAGCGCCGCCGCCGTGACCGCCGCCGGACCGGGAAACGTCGCGGTCCGTTTCGACGGCGTGGAGCTTTCCCCCGCCACGGCGCTGACCGACTATGTGCAGAGCGGATGGGTGACCGGCCTCGTCGCCTCGACCGTCCGTCCGGTGACGGTCGACGGCCTCGAGGCGGTTCGCGCCCGCGCGGTCTCCGGCGAGTGGCAATTCGACATAGCCGTCGTCCGTATCGGCGGCCAGGCCTACCGTCTATTGACCGCAGCGCCGCGCGCGGCGACGTCGCTCACGTCGACGGCGGACTCCATTGTCTCGTCATTCCAGAAGCTCACGCCGGACGAGATCGCGGCGCTGAGGCCTCTTGCCATCCACATTGTCACCGTCAAGCCGGGCGACACCGTCGGGACGCTGGCCGCCCGCATGAGCGGCGTCGACCGCCAGCTCGAACTGTTCCGGATCCTTAACGGACTTTCCTCCACCGCCTCGCTATCCGCAGGCGAAAAGGTGAAGATCGTCAGCGACCGCTGAGCGTCGCCAAATGAAAAGCCCGGCCAAAAGGCCGGGCTCTTGTTGCGTCGTGCTGGAGCGCGGTTCAGGCGGCTTCCGATTGTTCCGCTTCCTCGTTGTCGGCCTTCGTGCCACGGCGCGGGCCCTTGGCCAGATTGGCCTCGATCAGGCGGACGGCTTCCGTCTCGCTCATCTTGTTGACGGCAGCGATCTCGCGCGCCATGCGGTCGAGCGCGGCTTCGTAGAGCTGGCGCTCGGAATAGGACTGCTCCGGCTGGTTGTCGGCACGGAACAGGTCGCGCACGACTTCCGAAATGGCAATCAGGTCGCCGGAATTGATCTTGGCGTCGTACTCCTGCGCCCGGCGCGACCACATGGTGCGCTTGATACGGGCGCGCCCCTGCACGACCTTCAGCGCGCGATCAACATAATCGGTCTCCGACAGTTTGCGCATGCCGCTCGACGTCGCCTTTGCGACGGGAACCTTCAGGCGCATCTTGTCCTTCTGGAAATCGATGACGAACAATTCCAGTTTGTGGCCGGCGACTTCCTGCTCGTCGATCGACACGATCTGGCCAACCCCGTGGGCCGGATAGACAATGTACTCGCCGGTCTTGAAACCGTGACGCTGGGCCGTCTTCTTCTGCTGGGTCGCCATACGCATGTCACTCCTATTGATCGGCGGCCGTGTCTCGAACCGCTTCCGTCGTCAGTGCCCGGCACGAAGCAATTTCCAACCGGCACACGCGGGACGCTTCGCGTGGACATGTCCACACGGATGACGGCCCGGAGCGCGAAGTCCGGTTGGAATGTTAACCTCTCAATGGATGACGCCGGTGCGCGACAAAGGAAACGGTACCTGAGACGCGCCGCCACTACGGTGCGTTTTTTTTACATATCAGCAAAATGCGGGAAAATCAAGAAATTCCCGCAAGCGCGAACGCCCGGGCGTTAACCATCTGTCAATCGAAGTTAACGAAAGGCTGAGAAAACGCTCAATCGCCCTCGCCCGGTTCGGCCGAAAAATACTTCTCGAACTTGCCTTCGACCCCGTCGAATTCCTTGGCGTCTGCCGGCGGCTCCTTCTTGGCCGTGATGTTCGGCCAGATCGCCGCGTAGTCGGCATTGACCTTCAGCCACTTCTCGAGACCCTTTTCGGTGTCGGGCTTGATCGCCTCGGCCGGGCATTCCGGCTCGCACACCCCGCAGTCGATGCACTCGTCGGGGTGAATGACGAGCATGTTCTCGCCTTCATAGAAGCAGTCGACCGGGCATACCTCGATGCAGTCCATGTATTTGCACTTGATGCAGTTGTCGACGACGACATAGGTCATGGTTTGTCTCCGAGTCCGGTCGCGGCGTCCCTAGTCGGTTTGGCGGAACGTTTCAAGTCGCCAGCGCGTCGCGCCCTTCGCCGAGCGTCTCGTAGAGCAGGCGCGCCTCCGCCGCCGGCCCGCGCCGCGACCCGGTGTCGACCACCCGTACGACCAGCACGTCGCGCATGAGGTTGAGCGTGAGCACGTCGCCTGCCCGCACCTGACGCGAGGCGGAAGTGATCTTGTCGCGGTTGACGCGCACCCGCCCTTCTTCGACGAAGCGCGCGGCAAGCGTCCGCGACCTGGCGAAACGCGCGAAGAACAGCCATTTGTCGATGCGCTGGCCCGCGCGCTCGGCCGGGCTTGGCGCCGTCGCCATCTATTTCTTCAGTTGTTCGCGCAAAGCCGCGAGCTTGGCGAATGGCGAATCCGGATCGAGCTTCACCGGTTTCTCCTCCCGCCGCGGCTCGAAACGCGGCTTGCCGCCGCGCTCGTCGCGCTTCGGCGGCCCCTTGTCGTCGCGCGGCGGCTTGCTGGGGCGCGGGCGTTTGCCGCGGCCTTCGTTGCCCTCGCGCTCCCGGCGCGGACCGCCGGTCTCCTCGCGCGGGCCTTCGTTGCGCTTGCCATGATGGCGCTCGCGCTGGTGATGCGGACGGTGGTCGTGGCGCTGCGGGCGCCATAGCAGGACAGGCTTCGGCTCCTCGGCCGGTTCCTCGCCGCCCGTCCCGCTTTCGCCCTCACCCGCCGACGGAGCTTCGGCGGCCGGCTCGCTCGCAACCTCGGAGACGACAACATCGGACTGGCCGGTCGTCTCCTCGACAGCCTCGACGACGGTATCGCCCGCATCGGCGACGGTCGTTTCTTCCGCGACATCCGCCGCGTCCTCACCGTCCGCGTTGCCGGTCTGATCCTCGTCGGTCGCCTCGACCGGCGCCGCTTCGGCGGCTTCGCCGGCCGGTGGTGCAGCGGCGACGGCCTGGGCCGCGACGGTCTTTGCCGCTTCTGCCACCCGCCACTCGGCGTCGAGCGCCGCGAGCGCCGTCGCGACATCTTCCGCCTTGCGCGCCTCGGCCCGGTAACCGAGCGCCTTCAGCGTCTCTTCCATGTCCTCGGCGGTGGCGCCCAGAATAGACATCATCGCCGGCGTCACCATGAAGGCGTTACCGTCGAACGCGCCTTCGGGCCTGGCGCCCATGCCCTTGCGCCACGAGAGCGCCGGACGGATCAGGTCTGCGAGCCGCTCCAGGATGTCGACGCGCACGGCGCGTCGCCCAAGCTTGCGGAAGCCTGCCAGGCGATAGAACGTGGGTTCGAAGGCGGGATCGACCGTCAGCGACGTCCGTCCTGCGGCGAGAGCGGCGGTCACCTCGCCGTAACCGGGTTTTTCGCGGGCATCGTGTCCCAGTGCCCACAGCAGCGTGGCGAAACCCGCGGGCGCCGGCTTCAGCAGCGAAGGCACAAAGAGGTGATGGGCGCCGATGCGCACGCCGAGACGCCGCAACCCCGCGCGCGATTCCGGATCGAGGCTGCGCACCTCCTCGGCCACCTCGCGCCTTTCGACGACTCCGAAGGCTTCGACGAGGCGGAAGGCGATGCCGCGCGCGATGCCCGAAAGGCTTTCCGCGGCCTTCAGATCGAACAACGGTTTCAGCAGCGTCTGCGTCTGAAAGCCGACGAAGCGTTCCGCCCGCGCCGCGACCTTGTCGCGCGCCGGACCGGTCAGCTGTTCGTCGGTGAGCAGGATAACTCGCGGGGCCAGCGGGTCGTCACTGGCCGTCAGCGCACCGACCGGTTGTCCGATCCAGCGCAGATAGCCGTCGGAGCCGATGGAAAGGTCGCCGTTGGGGCACGACGCGAAACGCTCCGCGCGCTTCTCGAACTCGCCCGCCAGCGCCTTCTGCGCGGCCGCACGCACCGCCTTGGCATCTTCGCCTGCCGCGCTCGAGTCGGGCGTGAAGCGGAAGCCCAACAACTCTCCGACGTGATGGCCCTCGACATGGACGGCGCCCGAGGGGCGGATTTCGGCTTCAAGCATCGCGTTCTCTCTCAGGCGCCTCAGCAGCACGCTCGTCCTGCGGTCCACGAAACGTTTGGTCAACCGCTCGTGCAGCGCATCGGACAACCGGTCCTCTATCGCGCGCGTGCGCTCCTGCCAATGGGCCGCGTGCCTCAGCCAGCCCGGGCGATGCGACACGAAGGTCCAGGTACGGATTTGCGCGATGCGCTGCGACAGGGAATCGATATCGCCTTCCGTTACATCGGCCCGGCGCACCTGCTCGGCGAGATAATCCTCGTCGACGTGCCCGTGGCGTGCGAGGTCGGAAAAGAGCGAGCCGATGATCTCGGCATGCTGGGCCGGCGCGATGCGGCGATAGTCGGGCAGCGCGCAGGTCTCCCACAGCAGCGCCACCCGTTCCGGTCGATCGGCGAGGCCGCGGATCTCCTCGTCGCGGACCAGCGCCTCGAGCGCCTTCTGGTCGACCGCCGGCAGCGCCCGCGTCAGCCCTTCCACCGGTACCGGCGTTTCCAGCGAATGGCGCAGCGCCGCGACACTGGAGAAATCGAATGCCGCCGTGCGCCATTGCAGCACCCGCACCGGATCAAAGTCGTGGGTCTCGATCTTTTTTACCAGGTCATCGTCGAACACGTCGACGAGGCCGGTGACACCGAAGGTGCCGTCGCGCATATGGCGGCCGGCACGGCCGGCGACCTGGCCGAGTTCGGCCGGCGACAGGTCGCGGTACTGGTAGCCGTCGAACTTGCGCGCCTGGGCAAAGGCGACGTGGTCGACATCGAGGTTCAGCCCCATACCGATGGCGTCGGTGGCGACGAGAAAATCGACATCGCCGGACTGGTAGAGCTCCACCTGGGCATTGCGCGTACGCGGCGACAGCGCGCCCAGCACCACCGCCGCGCCGCCGCGCTGGCGGCGGATGAGTTCGGCAATTGCATAGACTTCGTCGGCCGAGAACGCCACGATGGCCGAGCGCCGCGGCAGTCGCGTCACCTTTTTCTGCCCGGCCCAGGACAACACCGACATGCGCGGCCGCGTGACGACGTTCAGGCCGCGCAGCAGCTTCTCCAGGATGCCGCGCATGGTCGGCGCGCCGAGCAGCAGCGTCTCGTCGCGGCCGCGCAAATGCAGGATGCGGTCGGTGAAGATGTGGCCGCGTTCGAGATCGGCGGCGAGTTGCACCTCGTCGATGGCGACGAAGGCGGCGTCCGTCTCGCGCGGCAGCGCCTCGACGGTACACACCGAATAGCGCGCGCCCGCGGGCTGGATCTTCTCCTCGCCCGTGATCAGCGCCACCTTGTCGACGCCGACTTTTTCGGCGACCCGCTGATAGACTTCACGGGCCAGCAACCGCAACGGCAGGCCGATGAGGCCGCTCGAATGCGCAACCATGCGTTCGATGGCGAGATGGGTCTTGCCCGTATTCGTCGGTCCCAGCACCGCGGTGACATCGCGGCCGGAAAGGATCAGGGCGTTGCGGGAGGGGGACGGCACAATCATGGGCGCGGGCTCAATACAGGAATTGTACGGCGAAAAACAGCGCGATGAGAGGCAACCGGAACGAGTCTCGAACAAACAGGCTACGAATCGCTGACTCGCGCAGGTTGCGGTTTCGTTCACCGCTAGATGTAGCGACTTTTCGGCTCCGAGGCACGAAAAGCTGAATCGCTCCAACAGCTTGATCGCGGCAGGACAGCCGCTTTGGGAGACCTGCATCCTCCCTGCTCCGAATCGCGCCGCACCTGCCATTTTTCGATCGACGGACCGAAATACAACCAGCGCGCGCGAGCATGCGGTCCGGGTTTCTTTGAAATCGTGTCGCGATGTGTTCTCATCCGTTGTGCGGGGGGAGCAGGGTGCCGGGGCGAAAGCGGAGGAGATTGGCAGCAGCAATCGGTCTGGCGGGTGTTTTCGCCCTGCCTGCTGTTGCGGCGCAGGCCTCGCATCTGCGTCTCGACAAGAGCTATTATTCCATCTCGGGGAAAAGCCGAGAGGAGATCAAGGCGTCGGTTCGCTTCCGCGGACCGAAGGACGGCTCCGCCTATGGGCTGACCACGATCGATTTCCTGCCGCGCTGGAAAACACGCACCGAAGGCGCATCCTGTCGTATCGTCGATGTCGACGTCGGCCTGCGCATCGCCATGCGTCTGCCGCGCTGGCACTCCGGGCGGGATGAGGCCCCGCCCGCGGCGGCCCGCCGCTTCGCGACCGCGATCGAGCGGCACGAGATGGGTCACGTGGCCATCGCCAAACGTCACGCGGCCGAGATGGGCCGTCTGCTTGCCAAGCTGGTGTCCAAGAACGGTTGCTGGCCCCTGTATCGCATGGCCGAGGAGGCGATCGCCGGCGTCAAGCGGCGTCATCTGGGCGCGCATCGTCTCTATGACGACCGCACGCGCCGCGGCATCAGGGGCCTTTTGAACTGAACCTCAGCTGGTCGCCTGGCAGCGCCTCCAGGTTTCCATCGGCTGGTTCTGCCCGCTGGCGCGGCGGACAAGTCCCATTTCCTCCTCGGAAAACAGCTGCATCACCACCTCCATGCCGACCTCGGGATCGCCCTCGGGGCCGACATAGCGAAAGGCGTGACGCTCATAGTCGCCGGTGATGACGCGGCCAGACGGGATTTCGATCGTCGCGCCATCGATCTTGAGGTGTTTTCCGGTCGCGTCGCACCAGTCGCCGTCGATACGGTCGGCCAACGCCGGTGTTGCCGACAGGGCAAAAAATACGCCGGCTGCAAGCAATCTCCGCATGTCACCTCCCATTTGCACCGGCCGATCATAGGAGGTCTTGCGCGAAGGGGAACCGTTCCGAACGATGCCCGGCTTCACGTTCGCGCGAGCGCATTTCAGGATCGTCGAATTCATCTCGCGTTCACGACCTGTATTCTAATGCGGCAGGGTCTGCCATACTGGCGGCCGCGAACTGGCAGGCCACGGAAGCCTGCCTGAAACCACCGGCGTCCGCCCCCGCGCCGGCATGAACGACCGGCCTTCCGGACCGGCATCCAATTGGGGGATCCAATGTCTTTGACCAAACGCCTCGGCGCCGAATTCATCGGCACGTTCTGGCTCGTGTTTGCCGGCTGCGGCAGCGCGGTTCTGGCCGCCGCCTTTCCCGAGGTCGGTATCGGCCTGCTCGGAGTGTCACTCGCCTTCGGGCTCTCCGTCCTGACCATGGCCTATGCGGTCGGCGGTATCTCCGGCGGCCATTTCAACCCGGCCGTCAGCGTCGGCCTCGCCACCGCCGGTCGCTTCGGTTGGCGCGAGGTCGGTCCCTACGTCATCGCCCAGGTCGTCGGATCAATCGTCGCGGCGGCGGTGCTGTGGTTCATCGCGTCGGGCAAGGCCGGCTTCGTTCCCGGCGGTTTTGCCTCCAACGGTTTCGGCGAACACTCGCCCGGCCAATATGCCTTTGGCGCAGCGGTCCTCATGGAAGTGGTGATGACCATGATGTTCCTGCTGGTCATCCTCGGCGCGACCGTGGCGAACGCGCCGGCGGGAACCGCGCCGCTCGCCATCGGCCTGGCGCTGACGCTGATCCACCTCGTGTCGATCCCGGTCACCAATACCTCGGTCAATCCGGCGCGCTCCACCGGCGTCGCGCTCTTTGCCGACAGCTGGGCACTGGGACAGCTCTGGGTCTTCTGGGTCGCGCCCCTGATCGGCGCAATCCTTGCCGGTCTTGTCTATCGCAGCCTGTTTGCCGACAAATAATCCAGCGTGGAAAATGTCCCGGCGCTCTGGCGCCGGGTCATCCGCCTTGCCGCTTCAGCCAACCTTCGATGGCGTCGCCGGCCATCGCGCCCGTTCCCATCGCGCCCGAATAACCGCCTGAGCCGGCATAGGATGAGGCGAGGAACACGCCGTCGAGCGGCGTCTTCGGCGAGCGGTCGAGCCCGAACCACAACGAGCGGGTCGGCGGTTCCAGCGCGAAACCGTAGATCGCCCCGTCCGGTGCGCCGAGATAGTCGCGGATCGCCCGCGCATTCAGCACGACCTTCTGCTCCACCGCGCCGGCAAAGCCCGGCCAGCGCCGGTCGATCTCGGCGGTGATCGCATCCGTCCACGCGTCCCGCCTCTCGCGTTCGCGCTCCCGGTCGAGATTGGCCCAGTTGGCGACGGCGTCGATCGCAACGACCGAAACAAGCACCAGCCCTTCGCTCTCGAGGCCGGAATCGATCGCGCCGTGATTGGCGATGCCGATCAGCGGCATGCGTCCGCGCGGGGCCGCGCCGAAGAGCCTTTCCGCACCGGCGAAATCGCTCAAGTGCGTCATCCACGGCGGGATGAGCATGGTGGAAAAGTGCCGCGGCAGGTTCTTGGCCGCATCGGCGCGGAGACCGTAGTGCACCGAGAAGAGGGATAGCGACAGCGGCCGGCGAACATAGCGCTGCATCAGCCGCTCGCTGGCACTTTCATCGAGCATCGCGGCCAAGGCGTGCGGTGCGCAATTGGCAGCGACCGCGCGCGCTGTCAGCGTCACCTCGCCGTCTTCGGGCTTTCCCTTGTGGGTCACGACGGCCGGCTGGCCGCTTATCGGCGGGGTCACGGCCGTGACGCGCCGACCGCGAACCACCTCGCCGCCGGCATCGCGGATGATCTTGGCGAGCTTGAGCGCCAGCCGCATCGACCCGCCCTTGATGAAGGTGCCGCCGGCGGCGATGTAGCCGCTCTGGGCGACCGCATAGGCCATCCACCACAACCGCGCCGGATCGTTGCCGTAATAGGCGAGATTGGCGGCAAGGGCGAATTTCGCCGCCTCGTCGTCGCCGAGATCGCGGGTCATGACCTCGGCAAGCGATTTCTTCCAGCCGCCGACCAGCGGGCCGACGCCGGCGAGTCCGCGCATGAGCGCGACGAGCGAATGGCTGTCTCGTGCCTCGGTCATGGCGCCAAGCGCCTCATGGACATGCCTCATGTCATCGACCATACGCGCGGCGCCGGGCGAAAATCGCTTGCCGACCGCCTCGCGCACCGTATCGAAGCCCGTGCCGAGCACGAACGGCTCGTCGCCGAGCGGCCCGCCTTCGGCGCTGTAGAGCGGTCCGACGGGAACCCATTCCAGCGCATCGAGCAGACCGAGGCGTTTCAGCACGGCGTGCTTCGGATCGGCGGGCGAGGAGGGATGCGCGGTCTGGTGCAGCGCCGCCTCGACCATCAGCGGACCGACCTTGTAGGTCGAAGCCGCGCCGCCGAGGCTGGTGTTCTTCTCGATGACGCAAACCTTGCGCCCATGTTTCGCCAGGATCGCGCCTGCCGTCAGGCCTCCAAGGCCGGAGCCGATGATCGCGACGTCAAAATCGGCTGGGATCATGCCCTGAATATCCTCTCGTTCCGCCGGGTAGCATGGAGGAGAAGGATTTCGCTGCGATGACGCAGGTCAACCGCGAAAAGGCCGGACGGCACGACACCAATAAAAAAGTCCGGCACGCAGGTGCCGGACGCCAGGTCGAAAGCTTGAGTGTCGGTCAGGCGAAGAACTGACCGCCATTGGCCGAGATGGTCGAGCCGGTGATGAAGCCGGCGTCATCGGCGGCAAGGAACACCACGCAGCGCGCGATCTCTTCCGGTTCGCCGAGGCGGCCGACCGGGATCTGCGGGATGATGCGCTCGGCGAGCACCTTCTCGTCGATGGCCTTGACCATGTCGGTGCCGATATAGCCCGGCGCCACGACATTGACGGTGATGCCGGCGCGGGCGCCTTCCTGCGCCAGCGCGCGGGTGAACCCGATGTCGCCGGCCTTTGCCGCGGAGTAGTTGGCCTGGCCGGCCTGGCCCTTCTGGCCGTTGACCGACGAGATGTTGATGATGCGGCCGAACTTGGCGTCGCGCATGCCGTTCCAGACGCAATGCGTCATGTTGAAGACGCCGGTGAGGTTGGTGTCGATCACCTCTTTCCACTGACCCGGCGTCATCTTGTGGAACATCGCGTCGCGGGTGATGCCGGCATTATTGACCAGCACCGACACCGGTCCGAGATCGGCCACAACCTGGCTTACCCCCGCCGCGCAGGCATCGTAGTCGGCGACCGACCATTTGTAGGTCTTGATGCCGGTTTCGGCCGTGAACTTCGCGGCCGCCTCGTCATTGCCGGCATAATTGGCGGCAACGGCGTAGCCGGCATTCTTCAGAGCGACGGAAATGGCCGCGCCGATACCGCGCGAACCACCGGTGACGATGGCAACCTTGGACATTGTTTTCTCCCGATCCCTGTTCTTCTGAAGCCTGCGTGCGATCACATCGCTTCCACGCACATGGCGACGCCCATGCCGCCGCCGATACAAAGCGTCGCGAGGCCCTTCCTGGAGCCGCGGCGGCGCATCTCGTAGACCAGCGTGTTGAAGATGCGCGCGCCCGACGCGCCGACCGGATGACCGATGGCGATGGCGCCGCCATTGACGTTGACGATGTCCGGGTTCCAGCCGAGGTCCTTGTTGACCGCGCAGGCCTGCGCGGCGAAGGCCTCGTTCGCCTCGACGAGATCGAGATCGTCGACCTTCCAGCCGGCCTTCGCCAGCGCCTTGCGCGACGACGGGATCGGGCCGGTGCCCATGATGGCCGGGTCGACGCCCGCGGTCGCCCACGACGCGATGCGCACCAGCGGCGTCAGGCCGCGCCGCACCGCTTCCGCTTCGCTCATCAGCACGACCGCGGCCGCACCGTCATTGATGCCCGACGCGTTGGCGGCGGTAACCGTGCCGTCCTTGTCGAAGGCCGGGCGCAGCTTGGCGATGCTGTCCAGCGTCACGCCGTGCTTGATGTACTCGTCCGCATCGACGACCGTGTCGCCCTTCCGGCCCTTGATGACGACCGGGACGATCTCGTCCTTGAAGCGGCCCGCCTTCTGCGCCGCCTCGGCCTTGTTCTGCGAGGCGACCGCGAACACGTCCTGCTCCTCGCGGGTCAGCTGCCACTGGCGCGCCACGTTCTCCGCCGTGGTTCCCATGTGATAGCCGAGGAAGGCATCGGTCAGACCGTCCTTCAGCATGGTGTCGACGAACTTCAGGTCGCCCATTTTGGTGCCGGCGCGCAGGTGCGCGGCGTGCGGCGCCATCGACATCGATTCCTGGCCGCCCGCCACGATGATCTTGGCGTCGCCCGAGGCGATCTGCTGCATGCCGACCGCGATGGTGCGCAGGCCCGAGCCGCACAGCTGGTTGAGGCCCCAGGCGGTCGTCTCCTGCGGGCAGCCGGCGGCCATCGCCGCCTGGCGCGCCGGGTTCTGGCCGGCGCCCGCCGCCAGGATCTGGCCCATGATCACTTCGTCGACTTCCGCGCCCGCGACCCCGGCGCGTTCCATGGCGGCCTTGATGGCGATGGCGCCGAGTTCATGAGCCGGCGTATTGGCGAAGGCCCCGTTGAACGAACCGACGGGCGTGCGGGCAGCAGATGCAATGACGATGGATTGGGCCGACATGGGGGACTCCGCTCGAGAGGAATGCGTCTAAAAATCTCATTGCCCTTTCGCAACGCACTGTCAAACCCGGAAAATGGACTAAGACTCTTGGATGAGTGGACACGGCGCGTCGCTGCGCCGCACAAGACCGCTTCCCATCGCTCGCTTTTTCAGCATAAGCTGCAAAAAGTAGCGTTCCCGGGTCCGCATCGTGGATCCGCGATCTGCCTCACCGGAGCAACGGCATGTCCGCAAAGGACCAACCGGTCGTCATCAAGAAATACGCCAACCGGCGGCTCTACAACACGGGCACGAGCACCTATGTCACGCTCGAGGACTTGGCCCAGATGGTCAAGAAGGGCGAGGAATTCGTCGTCAACGACGCCAAGTCGGGCGACGACATCACCCATCCCGTCCTGACCCAGATCATCTTCGAACTCGAGAACAAGGACGGGCAGACCATGCTGCCGATCCCGTTCCTGCGCCAGCTCATCAGCTATTACGGTGATCAGATGCAGATGATCGTGCCGAGCTTCCTGGAACAGTCGATGATGGCCTTCCAGAAGGAGCAGGGCCGGATGCGCGAGCAGATGACCGCCCTTTTCGGCAAGACGCCGATGGGCATGGTCGACATGAGCGCGCCGATGAAGATGATCGAGGAACAGACCCGGCGGAACATCGAGATGTTCCAGAACGCCATGCGCATGTTCACGCCGTTCAGCGCCGCCGGACAGGCCGACGAGGACAAGGCTGCGCCCGAGCCCGAGCGGCACGACGATCTGAAGGAACTGAAGGACCAGATCGCCGCGATGCAGAAGCGCCTGGAACAGATGGGGAAATAGCGCCCCGGGGGTCCTGACCCTAACCGTTGAGGTTCACGTCGCGGCCGGCGGCCCTCAGCGACACAACGAAGCCGCCGAGCACATCGACGAGCGCGATTGCCATCAGCGTGAAGAAAACCGGGTGCGCGGCGCCGCGCACCAGCAGGAATTCCACCAGGAACGCCACGAAAACGAACATCGACAGCATGTGGTCGGTGACCGAGGCGCTGTAACCGCGCGACGCCTTGACGATTTCGGCCAGCAGCAGCGCCAACCCGCCGAGCACGAGCAGGTCGCCCGCCGTCAGCGTCCATACCCCGCCCGAGATCATCGGCATCGAAAACACCGTCGCGGCCCAGGGGTCGCCCGATCCAAACAGGCCGGCCAGCCCGAGATTGAACACGATGAAGGTGATGATCAGCAGGGGAATGCGGGCAATCATGGACAGGCTCCGGTCTTGTCCCGTCCTTTTGACGCCGCCCGTGGCAGCACGTCAAGCGACGCCAAAGCAAAGGGGACCGGGCGAAGCCGGTCCCCGATCAATCTGCCGGATAACGGACGGTCAGGACTTCGGTTCAAGCACCTGGCGGCCGCGATACATGCCGCTCTTCAGGTCGACATGGTGCGGGCGGCGAAGTTCGCCGGAATTCTTGTCCTCGACATAGGTCGGCGCCTTCAGCGCATCGGCCGAGCGACGCATGCCGCGCTTCGACGGCGAGGTTTTCCGTTTGGGAACAGCCATTTCTCAACTCCGGATCGTGCGGGCGGTCCGGCGTTTCCGGTGGAAAAGCGGTCCGCGGACGGGAAAAGTGCGCCGCCTATACACGGGGCGTTGCCTTTTTTCCAGCCGGGGCGGTGTTTTTTTTCATCGGACGCACCCGACATAGGCGCCGGCCTGCGCCGCGCGGCGCTCCACGATGGTCGCAAGCCGCTTCATGCCGGCCGACGGCTTGGCCGGATTGCGCTTGATCGGATTGGGCAGTGTGACGGCGAGCAACGCTGCCTGCCGGGCCGATAGGGCCTTCGCCGACCGGCCAAAGTGGCGGCGCGCCGCCGCCTCGATGCCGTAGATGCCCGGCCCCCATTCGGCGATGTTGAGGTAGATTTCCATGACCCGGCGCTTGGACAGCACAAGGTCGAAACCCAGCGCCAGCGGCAGTTCCAGCACCTTGCGCAGGATCGAGCGGCCCGGCCACAGGAACAGGTTCTTGACCGTCTGCATGGTGATGGTGGACGCGCCGCGCACCGGCTCGCCGTCGATGGCGTCGTCGATGACCCCGCCCAACTCGCGGAAATCGATGCCCCAATGGGAGCAGAACTGGCCGTCCTCCGACATGATGACGGAATGAACGAGGACCGGCGCCACATCCTCGATCTCCACCCACCGGCGGTCATAGCCCTGAAACGTGACGAGGTCGCCGAGCATCAGCGTCGAGACGGGCCTGACGAAGGGAATGGCGTAGAGCAGCGTCAGCACCACCGGCGCGACGACGAGCGCAATCGCCAGCCGCGACGCCCAGAACATCGCCCGGCGCCAGAAGGGCGTCCTCAGCGCCGCTGGCAGGCGCGTCTGTGCTTTCTCGCTGGGTTTCTTCGCCGCCAAACCGCCTGCCTCCGGAACAGGTCCTGATTAAAGCCCCGTCCGCCTTGTGACAATTGCCGTACCGCCTTGACCCGGTCCGGGTTTGCCTCCAAGCGTTCGGCCATGATCGCCGCCGAATTCCACGAACGCCTGGCCGCGCGCGCCGCCGAAACCGAAGCCCTGCTTGAGAGGCTGCTCGACGATCGCGTCCGTCCGGGCGAAATCGTACGCCCGGCGCGCCTGATGGCGGCGATCCGTCACGGCGTGCTCAATGGCGGCAAGCGGCTGAGGCCGTTCCTCGTGATCGAGAGTGCGGCGCTGTTCGGCGCCGACCCGGTGGCTGCCCTTCGGGTCGCCGCGGCACTCGAATGCATCCACTGTTTCTCGCTCATCCATGACGACCTTCCGGCGATGGACGACGACGCGCTGCGCCGGGGCAAGCCGACCGTCCACATTGCCTACGACGAGGCGACCGCGATCCTTGCCGGCGACGCGCTTCTGGCGCTCGGTCTTGAGATCATCGCCGACGACGATACGCCCATCCCCGCACTGATCCGTGTCGAACTTGTCGCCGCGCTCGCCCGCGCCACCGGGCCCGGCGGAATGACCGGCGGCCAGGCGCTCGATCTTGCCGCCGAGCGCGAAAAGCCCGACGAGTCCGGCATCGCCACGCTGCAGGCGATGAAGACCGGCGCATTGCTGCGCTTCGCCTGCGAGGCCGGTGCCATCGCCGCCGGCGCCTCCGCCACCGAGCGCAAGCGCATGGCCGAATACGGGCGCACGATCGGCCTTGCCTTCCAGATCGCCGACGATCTGCTCGACCACACCGGTACGGCGCAGAGCCTGGGCAAGGCCGCCGGCAAGGACCACGCGGCCGGCAAGGCCACCTTCGTATCGCTGCACGGACAGGACTGGGCGCGCGCGCGCCTTGGCGACCTGGTCGAGGAAGCGACCGCGCTTCTGTCCGCCTATGGCGAACGCGGCGAGATCCTGCGCGACGCCGCCCGCTACATCGCGCTGCGCGAGAAATAGCGTCAGCGGTTCCTCATCACCACGCAGGACCCGCCGGCTGATCGCAGCTTCGCGCAGATGCCGTCCGCCTCGCCGCGGCTGTCGGCACCGATTCTCGCGGCGTAGATGCCGCGCCGGCCGATGGGCGTACGCACGCGGCTCATCACCGCTTCCCGCCCGGAGAAAACCTCGGGGAAGCGCGCCCGCACCCGGTCGAGCTGGCGCATCGCCGCCGACTGGCGGAAATTGCCGGCAACCTGCACGCCCCACGGCTTTATCGCGATGCGCGCCATCGGCACGGTCGCCGCCGCGATGACCGGCAGCTTGCGGCAGGCTTCGGCGAAGGCGAGCGTGGTGTCGAGCGGGCGATCCCTTGCTTCGCGCCCCTGCTCCAGAAAGGTCTCGACCGGCTCGCCGGTGACGTCGAGCACATAGGATTCCGTCTCCATCGGCAAATAGCCGCCGCGGGCGATCCAGCGCGACACCCGGTCTTCGCCGGCATTGTAGGCGGCGGCGGCGAGGCCGAGATTGCCGAAGCCGTCGCGCAGTTCGGCGAGGAAGGCGGCGGACGCGGGAATCGCCTTCTCGATGTCGAACGGATCGTCAAGACCGCGCCGCTTTGCCGTGCCCGGCATGAACTGGGCGATGCCTTCTGCCCCGGCCGGACTGACGGCCGTCGCGTCGAAACGGCTTTCCTTCCAGATCAGCCTGGCGAAGAAATTGTTCGGCAGGCCGTTCCTGCCGGCGTGCTCCTCGATCAGCGCGCAGATGCGGTCGACCGGGTCGTCCGCTGCCGCGCGCGTCGGCGACGCCGCCAGCATGGCCGCTAACAGCGCCAACCAACGCATCATCTCACTCTGCCGCCGGACGGCGGCCGAAACGTTTCTCGATATAGGCGGCGACCATCGCCTGGAAGTCGTCGGCGATGTTGGCTCCACGCAGCGTTGCCGCCTTCTGCCCATCGATGAAGACCGGCGCAGCCGGCATCTCGCCGGTGCCGGGCAGCGAAATGCCGATATCGGCGTGCTTGGATTCGCCCGGGCCGTTGACGATGCAGCCCATGACCGCGACCGACAGCGCCTCGACGCCCGGATATTTTTCCCGCCACGCCGGCATGTTGGTGCGGATGTCGTCCTGGATCTTGCGCGCCAGTTCCTGGAACACGGTCGAGGTCGTGCGCCCGCAGCCCGGGCACGCCGCGACGACCGGCACGAAGCGGCGGAAGCCCATGGTCTGCAGCAGCTCCTGCGCCACCTGCACTTCCAGCGTCCGGTCGCCGCCGGGCTCCGGCGTCAGCGAGACGCGGATCGTGTCGCCGATGCCCTGCTGCAGCAGGATGCCGATGCCGGCCGACGAGGCGACGATGCCCTTCGATCCCATGCCCGCCTCGGTGAGGCCGAGATGCAGCGCATGGTCGGAGCGCTCGGCCAGCATGGCGTAGCAGGCGATGAGGTCCTGCACCTGGCTGACCTTGGCCGACAGGATGATGCGGTCGCGCTTGAGCCCGATCTCCTCGGCCTGCCCGGCCGACAGCAGCGCCGACTGCACGATCGCCTCGTGCATGACCGCGCGGGCCGAAAGCGGCGCCCCCTTGGCGTGGTTCTCGTCCATCAGCCGCGTCAGCAGCGCCTGGTCGAGCGAACCCCAGTTGACGCCGATGCGCACGGGCTTGCCGTAACGGATCGCCGTCTCGACGATCTGGGCAAACTGCCGGTCCTTCTTCTCCTTGAAGCCAACATTGCCGGGATTGATGCGGTATTTGTCGAGCGCCTCGGCGCAGGCGGGATGGTCGGCGAGCAGCTTGTGGCCGATATAATGGAAGTCGCCGATGAGCGGCACGGCGATGCCGCGCTTCATGAGTTTCTCGCGGATGTGCGGCACGGCCGCGGCGCTCTCGTCGCGGTCGACGGTGATGCGCACCAGTTCCGAGCCGGCGCGCGCCAATGCGGCGACCTGCGCCACCGTCGCCTCGATGTCGGCGGTGTCGGTGTTGGTCATCGACTGCACGACGATCGGCGCGCCGCCGCCGACGACGACATCGCCGACCCGCACGGCCACCGTCTCGCGCCGCGGAAGGGGTTCGCCGGAAAATGCACTCATGATGGGTCTTTGCTTCTCAGCCGATCGGCCCTGAGGTGGAGGAGCTTCACCACCTTGTCAATGCCGGCGGATTCAGGCGCCGCCGCACAAATGCTGCGAATCGGGCAGTATCCATTGCACTTTCGCGTCCGCGTCGTAGCCGAGATAGAGCCTCCCCCGGACGTCGCCCTTCGGGCAATCGCGCGGGATGCTCATCAGGCACAGCACGACGCGGTCGCCTGCCTTTGCCTGCGTCAGCGCTTCCTCCCGACCATAGGATACCTGGCCGATATCGTCGCTGAAGGATACCGCCGTGCCCTCCTCGGCATTGTTGTAGTCCAAGGGCGCCCCGAACCGCGTCGTCACCTCCGTGATCCGCGTTTCCATGCACTGCCCCGGCGCCGCCGGGATCCTGCCGGTGGGGGCCCCGCCGCCTTCCGCCAGCTTCGCCGCCTTGCGCCCGATCAGCGCGGCGGCGTAGTCGGCGATCCAGGGGGCTGCGACCGGATTGTCCAGCCCGTAGCCGAACGTGTCCAGCGAACCCGACTGGACAGCGGCGATACATGCCGCGTCGTCGCCGCACTGGCGGCGGTCCGCCAGCAGCAGGCGGGCAACCGTCGCCTTTGGCTGGAACGAGGGCTCGAATTTCGCGTAGGCCATCGTGACCGCGACATCGATGTCGGCCAGGACCGGATCGGCGCAGATCGCCTTCTCGTCGGGCTGGCCGGCGCGCGAACAGTCGAACGACGGGCCCGCAACCGCCGGACCGGCAACAAGGACGGCAATGGCGAACGCCAGCGCCTTTCGCTCAGCTTTCGTCATCATCGCGCTCCATCCCGAAGAGACAGGAAAGATTAGCAGGTCCTCCGGGCTCGCGCCATCGCGCGCAATGGCGGACTAGCGAGCGACGGCGAGCACCGTCATGCGCACGAGCTGGCGGAAGGCCTCCGCCGTTGCCGCCTCGTCTTCGCCCAGGGCCTTCAGGCCTTCCAGCGCCGCAAGGAAATTCGCCGCCATCACCGCGGGCGAAAGGCCACGCGCCGCGATCGCCGCGCCGCCCTCGCGGGCCAGCGCATCGGCGATGGCTCGCCCGACCCGCTCGCGCCAGGCGGCGTGCAGGTCGGCGGCGAGTTCGTTCTTCAGGTCGAGAAGTTCGGAGCCATGCGCTGTCTGGCGGAAACGGGCAACGAGGTCGAACACGGCCCTCTGCATCGATTCGGCGAGCCGGAATTCAAGCGTGCCGGGACCCGCGAGGATGGCTTCGGCCAGTTGCGCCGAATGTTCCAGCGTTTGGGCGGCAATGGCGCTGTAGATTTCCGCCTTGTTGCGGAACTCCAGATACAGCGCCGGCCGCGAAATGCCGGTCGCCCGCGCCAGATCGTCCATGGTCACGCGGCTGTAGCCATAGGCCAGCACGACCTTCTCCGCCGCTTCGAGAATGCGGTCGCGCCGCGTTTCGTCTGCGCGCTGAGGGATCCGATCTGTCGTCCGTTCGCTCATCATTCCCTGTTTGACAAAATGACGGAATTTGTCAATGTGTCAGGAAGCATGCCCCTGCGCGGTGTTTCGTTCCCTTCCGGAGAGACCCTATGAGATTGAATGTCAATGGCAAGGACATCGAGATCGATGCCGATCCCGACATGCCGCTGCTGTGGGCGCTGCGCGACCTGGCCGGCATTACCGGCCCGAAATTCGGTTGCGGCATCGCGGCCTGCGGCGCCTGTACGGTGCTGATCGATGGCGAGGCGGTCCGTTCCTGCTCGATTCCCGTCGGCGACGTCTCCGGAATCGTGGTCACTGTCGAGGGGATGCGCGAAGCGGAAGGTGCGCTGCACGTGCTGCAGCAGGCCTGGATCGACGAACAGGTGGCACAGTGCGGCTATTGCCAGTCCGGGCAACTGATGAGCGCGGCGGCCCTTCTGGCCCGCAACCCGAAACCGACCGACGCCGACATTGACGAGGCGATGTCCGGCAACCTTTGCCGCTGCGGCACCTATCCGCGGATCCGCGCCGCCATCAAGCGCGCCGCCGGCATGACGCAGGGAGGTTGAGCCATGTCGCGCCTCGGCACCATCACCCGCCGCACCCTTCTTGTTGCCGCCGCCGCCGCTGCCGGCGGAGTGGCCTTCGGCTATTACAGCTACCGCAAGCCCTATCCCAATCCGCTCGCCGGCGGGCTCGGCGAGGGCGAATCGACCTTCAATCCCTGGCTGAAGATTGCCGCCGATGGCACCATCACGGTGATCGTGCCGCGCGCCGAGATGGGCCAGGGCGTGACCACGACTCTGGCCGCCCTCGTCGCCGAGGAACTCGATGTCACCCTCGACGCCATCAGGGTCGAGCACGGTCCGGCGTCGCACGCCTACTACAACGAAGTCATGCTGCAGGAAGGGCCGTTTCCCTTCTGGGAGGACGGCCTTGTCGCCCGCTCCATGGAGGCGACGATGGGCGTCGCCGCGAAGTTTCTCGGCATCCAGGGAACCGGCGGCTCGACCTCGACGCGCGATGCCTTCGACCGCATGCGCCGCGCCGGCGCCGCCGCGCGCGAAATGCTGAAGGAAGCCGCGGCCGGGCGACTGGGCGCGAACGCCTCGACGCTGACGACCGAAGGCGGCCGCGTGACCGACCCGAAATCGGGCCAGTCGCTTTCCTATGGCGAACTCGCCGCCGACGCCGCGAAGCTTGAGCCGCGCGACGTCGCGCCACGCGATCGCAAGGACTGGAAGCTGCTTGGCAAACCGCAGAAGCGCACCGACATGCTCGCCAAGGTCACCGGCGCTCCGGTCTTCGGCATCGATACGCGACTGCCCGACATGCTCTACGGCACCGTGCGCATGAGCCCGCGCTTCGGTGCGAGGGCAAAGTCTTCCGATCTTGCCAAGGCCGAGGCCATGCCCGGGGTGATCAGGATCATGCCGCTGTCGACACCGTACGGCCACGGCTTCGGCGTGATCGCCGCCAACACCTGGGCAGCCTTCAAGGCGGCCGAGGCGATCGAGGTAGAGTGGGACGATGCCGGCTACCCCGCCGACGACACCGCGATTGCCGAGCGGCTTGGCGAGACGCTTTCGCGCCGCGACGGCGGTTCGCTGCGCGACGACGGCGACGTCGACAAGGCCTTCGCCGGGGCGCCAGTCGACCGTGTCATTGAAGCCGAATACGCGGTTCCCTACCTCGCCCACACGACGATGGAGCCGATGAACGCCACGGCCTGGCTGCGCGACGGCAAGCTCGACATCTGGTGCGGCAACCAGGCCCCCACGGTCGTGCGCTCGTTCTGCGCCGAGATCGCCGGCCTCGCCGAGGATGCTGTTTCGGTCCACACCCCGATGATGGGCGGCGGTTTCGGCCGGCGCGTCGAATTGGACGCGGCACTCTATGCCACCCACATGGCCAAGGAGGCCGGCGGCAAGCCGGTCAAGGTCACCTGGACGCGCGAGGAGGACGTCACCCACGACGTCTACCGGCCTGCCGCCGCCGGGCGCTTCCGCGCGCTCATCGGCGCCGACGGCCTGCCGGAAGCGATCGACATGAACATCGCCTCGCCCTCGCCGCTGAACAGCATCCTCGGACGGCTCTACCCGTCGGTTTCGCCGATGGGTCCGGATCGCCTGCTCACCGAGGGCGCATTCGACCAGCCCTACACCGTCGCGAATTATCGCGTGACCGGCACCGATGCCGGCATCGCCATCCCGGTCGGTTTCTGGCGCTCGGTCGGCAATTCCTACAATGCCTTCTTCCATGAATGCTTCATCGACGAAATCGCTGCCAAGGCCGGCGCCGATCCCCTCGAGTTTCGTCTCAGGCTGATGAAGGATCATCCGGTTGCGGTAAAGCTGGTCGAGAAGGTTGCCGAGATGTCGAACTGGTCGACGCCACCGGGACCGGGCCGCGCCCGTGGCGTCGCCTTCTGCATCTCCTTTGGCACATGGGTCGCCGAAATTATCGAGATCGCCGATACCGGTACCGGCATCCGCATCGACAAGGTGTGGTGCGCCGCGGATCTCGGCACCGTGCTCGATCCGGGCATCGTCAAGGCGCAGATGATGTCCGGCATCGTCTACGGCCTGTCGCAGGCGCTCGGCCAGGAGATCACCTTCGCCGATGGCATGGTGCGGCAGTCAAACTTCCACGACTACGATGCGCTGCGCATGAACCAGTGCCCGTCGATCGAGGTGGAACTGCTCGCCAATTCGCCCCGCATGGGAGGCGCCGGAGAGCCCGGTACCCCGCCCGCCGCGCCCGCGCTCGCCAACGCCATTTTCGCGCTGACCGGAAAGCGCATCCGCCGCATGCCGCTGTCCAAGGAGGTCGGTTTCCTCTGACAACGGCTGCGGCCGTTAGCGGAGACTTCACCGATTCCGTCCATAGAGGCTTTGTTCCGCCGCAAAATTCGTCTATGGCGCGCGCGCCGAAACGCTTTTTGCCCGACGTCGTTGAATCGGCCGCCGCGCACCTTAAGTGACGGATTGTCTGCCTTTCCGGCGTCGGAATGCTTAACAGGGAAATAGTGGTCATGGCCCGCTTCAAGATGCACCAGGTTGCCGCGCTGCTCGTTTTCGGCGCCGCCGCAGCCTGGGTACTTTCCGGGGAGTTCACCTCGGTCGGATCGGCGGCGGCCGAAGGCGAGAAGCCGGTGGCGCCCAAGGCCGCCGAGCCCGCCGCCCCTCTGCGCACGGTCGCGGTGGTCAAGGTGCCGTCAATGAAGCATTCGCGCGCCATCCACATCTCCGGGCAGACCGCCGCCGACAAGCGCGCCGTTCTGGCCATCCGCACCGGCGGCGTCATTTCGGAACGTCCCGCTGACGAAGGCGCGCAAGTCAAGGAAGGCGATCTCGTCGTCGCCATCGACGCCTCGGCGCGCCGCGCCGCGGTGGCGACGGCCGAACAGCTCCTGTCGCAGCGCCAGTCCGAAGCCAATGCGATCGAACGGCTGGCCAAGGCCGGCAGCGCCGCCAAGCTGCAGGTCGACGCCGTCATGTCCGCGCTGGCCGCGGCGAAATCGCAACTCGAAGCCGCGCAGGCCGAGCTCGACGCCGCCGAAGTGCGGGCTCCATTCTCAGGCATCATCGACAAGCTGAACGTCGAGAAGGGCGCATCGGTCCTGCAGGGCGCTCAGGTGGCGACGCTGCTGGCGCTCGATCCGGCGCTCGCCGTCGGCGAAGTGTCGGAGAACGACCTCGCGTTCATCCGCCTTGGCGACAAGGCGGCCATCCGCCTCGTCAGCGGCGCGACCCGCGATGGCACGGTGCGCTATATCTCGCGGGAGGCCAGCGCGGCGACGAGAACCTTCCGTGTCGAGGTGGCGGTTCCCAACGCCGACCTGATGATTCCGGCCGGCATGACCGCTGAGATCACCCTGTTCGGATCGGAAGTGGACGCAACCGTGCTGCCGCGCTCCGTGGTCACGCTTTCGGCCGACGGCGATCTCGGCATCCGCTATGTCGACAACGACAACAAGGTGGCCTTCCACCCGATCGACATCGTCGACGATACGCCGGGCGGGCTGATTCTTGCCGGCATTCCCGATGGCGCCCGGATCATTGTCGCCGGCCAGGACCTGGTGTCGGAAGGCGACACCGTCAATGCGGTCGAAGCCGATCTGGAAATGCTGAAGAAACTGGCCGGCGAAGTGACCGGCGGCATCAAGTAGGCGCATCATGGGTCTCGTCGGCTACGCCATTCGCAACGCCCGGCTGACGCTGGCCGTTCTTGTCTTCTTCCTGATCGCGGGCACGGTGTCCTATGTCTCCATTCCCAAAGAGGCGGAACCGGACATCAAGATTCCGATCATCTATGTCAGCCTCGGCTATCGTGGCATTTCGCCGGAGGATTCGGAGCGCCTGCTGCTCAGGCCGGTCGAATCCGCGGTCAAGAATATCAAGGGAATCAAGAAGATCACGTCGACCGCCTATCAGGGCGGCGGCAATGTGCTGATCGAGTTCCAGGCCGGCGCCGACCTCGACAAGGCGCTGACCGACGTCCGCAACAAGGTGTCGGATTCCAAGCGCGACCTGCCGCAGGGCGCCGACGAGCCCTCGGTCAACGAGGTGAACATCTCCGAGTTCCCAGTGCTGGTCGTCACGCTTTCGGGCAATGTGCCCGAACGCGCCCTCATTCTCGCCGGGCGCGCACTGCGCGACCGCATCGAGGATGTGCCGGGCGTGCTCGACGCCAATCTCCTGGGCGCGCGCGAGGACCTCGTCGAGGTCATCATCGACCCGGTCAAACTGTCGTCCTACGGCCTGCGCCTCGACCAGATGATCGCCGGCGTCACCGCCGGAAACTCGCTGGTCGCCGCCGGCGTCATCGAGGGTCAGGAAGGCAATTACGCCGTCAAGGTGCCCTCGCTGATCGAGACGGTGGAAGACGTTGCCAACCTGCCGATCGTCGCCGCGCCCGGCGCGGTCGTGCGCGCCCGCGACCTCGCCACCATCCGTTCCACCTACAAGGATGCCGAGTCGGTCACGCGCCTCGATGGACGTCCGGCCGTCGCCATCGAGGTGTCGAAGCGCACCGGCGCCAATCTTGTCGACACCGTCGACGCTGTGAAGGCCGCGGCGACCGAATTCGCCAAGGCGCTGCCGGAAGGCTCCTCGGTGACCTTCAGCCAGGACAAGTCGACCGTCATCAAGCAACTCCTGCACGACCTGCAGAACTCGGTGCTGACCGCCGTCATCCTGGTGTTCATCGTCATCCTGGCGGCGCTCTCCGGACGAGCCTCGCTGCTCATCGGCCTGGCGATTCCCGCCTCGTTCCTGATGGGCATGTTCTGGCTTCAGATGTTCGGCTATACCGTCAACATCGTCGTCCTGTTCTCGCTGATCCTCGCCGTCGGCATGCTTGTCGACGACGCCATCATCGTAACCGAATTCGCCGAGCGGCGCATGAGCGAAGGCATGGACCGCGCCCAGGCGTTCGAGCTTGCCTCGCACCGCATGGCCGGCCCCGTCATCGCCGCGACCATGACGCGAGTCGCCGCCTTTTCGCCGCTGCTGTTCTGGCCGGGCATCGTCGGCGAATTCATGAAATACATGCCCATCACACTCATCGTGACGCTGTCCGCATCGATGCTCTATGCGCTGGTGTTCACGCCGACGCTCGGCTCGATCATCGCCAAGGCGCATCCAGAGGACGAGCACAAGCGCGACGGCATCTACATGTGGATCGTCAAGCGCGCGGTGAAGCACCCCTTCATCGTGCTGGCCGCGGCGATTGCGCTGCTGGTCGCCGTGCCGATGGGCTACTTCAACGCCGGCAAGGGCGTGGAATTCTTCCCGGACGTCGAACCCGACTACGGCCTGCTCTACGTCCACGCCCGCGGCAACCTGTCGATCGAGGAAAAGGATGCCGCCGTCCGCCAGGTCGAGCAGCGCATGCTCGGCTGGCCGGGAATCGAGACGCTCTATACCCGCGTCGGCAAGGGCGGCAGTGGCGGCCAGCAAGTCGCCGAGGACGTTGTCGGCGTGCTGCAGTACGAATTCGTCGACTGGCGCGAGCGCAAGCCCGCCAATGACATCCTGGCCGACCTGCGCGTGGCGATGACCGGCATTCCCGGCGTCGATGTCGAAGTGCAGGTACCGCAGGCCGGACCGCCGACCGGCAAGGCCATCCAGGTGCAACTGTCGGCCGACGATCCAGCCGGCCTCAACGACGCTGCCAGCCACGTCGCCCACGAGATCGCCGGCGTCGACGGCGTCATCGACGTCTCCGACGGCCTGCCGGCGCCGGGGATCGACTGGGAACTGCGCGTCGATCGCTCGAAGGCGGCGCAATACGGCATCGGGCCGTCATCGGTCGGCACGGTGGTCCAGCTCGTCACCACCGGCCTGAAACTGACCGATTACCGTCCCTCCGGCGCCGACGACGCTGTCGACATCCGCCTGCGCCTGCCGGAAGACCGCCGCACCCTGTCGACGCTCGACGAACTGCGCGTCGAGACGGCGCAAGGCTCGGTGCCGATCTCCAACTTCGTCGAGCGTGTCGCCGCCCGCAAGGTCGGTACGCTGACTCGCCTCGACCTCAAGCGCACCATCACCGTGCAGGCCAACATCCGCGAGGGCATGCAGGCCGACAATGTCCGCCAGGAGGTGGAAGCCAAGGTCAAGTCGCTCGACCTCGGCAATGTCACCTACAAGATGGCGGGTGAGGACCAGGAGCAGAAAGACGCGGCGTCCTTCCTGTCCAAGGCCTTCGGCGCGGCGATGTTCCTGATCTTCATCGTGCTGCTCGCCCAGTTCAACAAGTTCACCTCGGTCGGCCTCGTGCTCTCGGCGGTGATCATGTCGACCATCGGCGTGTTCCTCGGCCTGTGGATCATGGACAAGCCCTTCGGCGTCGTCATGTCGGGCATCGGCGTCATCGCGCTCGCCGGCGTCGTGGTGAACAACAACATCGTGCTGATCGACACCTACGACCTGCTGCGCAAGCAGGGCGTCGACAAGTACGATGCCATCATCCAGACTTGCCGCGAACGCGCCCGCCCGGTGGTCCTGACCGCCGTCACGGCGATCCTCGGCGTGCTGCCGATCGCTTTCGGCATCAATCTCGAACTGCTCGGCCACGAGACGACCATCGGCGCGCCGTCGACGCAGTGGTGGATCATCCTGTCGAACGCCATCGTCTTCGGCCTTGCCTTCTCGACGATTCTGACGCTGGTGATCACGCCGTCGATGCTGATGATCGTTGGCCGATCCAACGATTCCAAGGTGTACCGCGTCCTGCGCAATCTGCGCGATCGTCTGCCCTTCCGCGGCAAGAAGCACGATGAGCCGCGTCCCGCGGAAGCGGCCCCGGCCGAATGAGGAGAATGCGGGCGGCTCAGGCCGCCCGTTTCGTTTCCGCCGAATCGAGACCCAGGGCGGCGATCGCGTCGGCGAGCGCCACATCGAACGGCGTATGCGGAAGCGGCCCGATCACGCGCTCGAACTTCGATCCGTCGAGCGAATGCGGCGTGAACCAGAGATAGCTCATCTTCGCGAGTTCCCGCATCAGCGGCATGGCGATGCCGATCAGGCGCACCAGCGTCCAGTTGAGCCGCGTGACCTTCAGCGGACGCTTCAGCGCCTTTTCGCTCGCTGCGTGAATGTCCTCAGGCGTCAGCGCATGCCCGGCAAAATGGAACCGGTCGAAGGTCGGCAGCGACCCGCGCCTTTCCGCGAGCATGACAAAGGCCTGCGCCAGATCCGGCAGATAAGCGAATTCGTGGACGACGCCATCCGGTCCCGCCGCCGTCAGCTTGCCCTTCCGCGCATCCTTCAGCAGCGCCAGGTCGATCCAGGTACCCGGCCGCACCCCGCCGAAGAAATCGCCGGCGCGCAGCACCAGCGTCTGTACGTTGTCGCGCTCGCCATAAAGCCGGCACAGTGCCTCCATCTCGACGCGGATGCGCCCCTTGTCGGTGTCCGGCCGTTCCGGCTCGCCCTCGTTCACACCCTCATGGATGGCGTGGCCGAAATTATAGACGTTTCCGGGCAGTAGCACCGTTGCGCCGACGGCCTTGGCCGCCTTCAGCGTGTTCTCCATCATGGCAAGGACCGTGCCTTCCCATTTGTGGTAGGGCGGATTGGCGGCATGCAGGATGACGTCGGCGCCGGCGGCAGCCTTCGCCAGCGCCTCCGCGTCGAAGGCATCGGCGCGCACCGGTTCAACGCCGGGCGCAAGCGAGGCCGCCGAAGCGTTGCGCCCGATGCCGCGAACGTTCCATCCCGCCTTGAGGAATGCGCGCGCCGCCGCGTCGCCGATATGGCCGGCCGCTCCGATGATGGCGATGGTGCTCATGATCTGTCCTTTCGTGTTGGCAGCACCAATTTCTGATTTTCATAAATGAAAATAAATTGACTGATTTCATGTTTTCGATATTCAATATTGAATATGCTGGATCCCGACTGGACCTTGTTGCGATCGTTCATCGCTGTCGGCGACGAGGGCAGTCTGTCGGCCGCCGCGCGGCGCCTGCGGCTGTCGCAGCCCACCCTTGGCCGGCACATTGCGGAACTCGAGGCCGCCCTTGGCATCGTGCTCTTTACCCGAAGCCGAGACGGCTATGCGCTGACCGAGCGCGGCGCTGCCTTGCACCAGCGGGCCCGGCCGATGGCCGATGACGCCGCCACCGTGTTGCGCCTGGCCGAAGGCAAGAGCGAACGCCTCGCCGGGACAGTCCGCATCGCCGCCTCCGAGGTCGTCGCCGCGCACGTCCTGCCCCCGATCATTGCCCGGCTGATCGCCGAGGAACCGGGCCTCGAAATCGAGATTACGGCCTCGAACCGGGTGGAAAACCTGCTGCGGCGCGATGCCGACATCGCCGTGCGCATGGTGCGCCCGGAACAGAACAGCCTGGTGGCAAGCCATGTCGCCGACCTTCGGCTCGTCGCCTGCGCTTCGCGCGCCTATCTCGCCCGCGCTGGTACGCCAAGATCGCCGGAAGACCTCTACGCCCACGTACTGCTCGGCCTCGACCGCGACGATTCGCTGGTCCGGGGCATGAAGGCGGTGGGGTACGAAGCCTCGCGGCAGACCTTTCGCTTCCGCTGTGACAATCACCTGGTGATCTGGCAGGCCATACGCGCCGGCACCGGCATCGGTTTTGCCCAGGCTTCGCTGGTCGCCCGCGATCCGGAGGTCGACGTCGTGCTGCCGGATTTACCCGTCCCGGTGCTGCCGATGTGGCTCGCCTACCATCGCGACCTGCGCAATGCACCGCGCATCCGCCGTACCGCGGATTTCCTGCGCGCGGAACTGAAGGCCTATGCCGCCGCCTGAACCTTTTGCCTGTCGGCAGCCTTCGCAAGTCCGGCCAGCGCTGCCACGACGCCCATCAGCACCGCCGTGCCGAGATAGACCGGCGCCAGGCCGGCATGCTCGCCGATCCAGCCGATCAGCGACGGCGCAACGAGGATGCCGGCATAGCCGGTGGTGGTGACGACGGCCAGCCCAGCGCCGGGTGCAAGTCCGGAATGATTGCCACCGGCTGAAAACGCGATCGGAACCGTGTTGGCCATGCCGAGCCCTGCCAGCGCGAAAGCGCCAATGGCAAACGCTGGCGTCGTCGCCAGTCCGCCGAGCGCCATCCCCGTCGCGGCGATGATCGCCGACCCACGCAGCGTCGCGACCGCGCCGAAGCGATCGCGCACCGCATCGCCTGCGAAGCGCATCAGCGCCATCGCGCCCGAGAACACAGCGAACGCCAGGCCGGAGGTTTGCAGCGGCGCGCCGAGCTCCTTGGCGAGATAGAGGGAAGACCAGTCGAGCACTGCGCCCTCCGGTATCATCGAGAACAGCGCCATGACGCCGATCAACCAGATCAGCGGATCGCGCGGCAAGCCGCGCGGGCGCGACGCCGCCTCGTGTCCGTGCGGTGCGTCAGCAATGGCAAAAGGCAGGATGGCAAACAGCGCGAGAAGGCTCAGGAGGCTGATGGTGAGCGCGTGCTCGGCCGCTCCAAGGAAGAGAATAGCCGGGCCGCCGGCCGCCGCGCCGACAAAACCGCCAAGGCTCCAGAAGCCATGCGACGACGACATGACCGCGCGGTCGAGCCGCTTTTCGACCTCCACCGCATTGGCGTTCATCGCCACGTCCATGCCGCCGATGCTGCCGCCAAAGGCCGCTAGCGCAATCGCCGTAGCCAGGACGCCCGGCGAAAGAACCACGACGGCCAATGCCATCGCCGCCGCAGGGCCGAACCAGCCGGCGACACGGCGACTGCCATGCCGGGCGATCAGGCGTCCCGACCACGGCATCGCGACGACCGCGCCACAGCCGAAGCCGAAGATGAGCAGGCCGACGATGGTTTCGCTGATCGACAGTCGCGACAGCAGCAGCGGAATTTGCGGCGCCCACGATCCCATCAGGAAGCCGTTGACGGCGAACAGTCCGGCAACGGCCGCTCGTCCGCGCCGACCGTCGACGACCTCATCCGGCAAAGGTCACCAGCAAGTCCTTGGCGTCGATCTGGTCGCCGGCCCGCGCCAGCACCTCGCCGATCGTGCCGTCGCGTTCGGCATGCAGCACCGTCTCCATCTTCATCGCCTCGATCGACAGCAGCACATCGCCGGCCGAAACCTTCTGGCCGGCACTGACCGCCACGGTGGAGACGACGCCGGGCATGGGCGCGCCGACGTGATTGGGGTTGCCGGCCTCGGCCTTGGGCTTCGCCCGCGAGCCGGAGGCGCCATGCGCCCGGTCGGGCACCTTGATACGGCGCGGCTGGCCGTTCAGTTCGAAGAAGACCGTGACCATGCCCTTGTCGTCGGTCTCGCCGCGCGCAAGGCAGCGCACCACCAGCGTCTTGCCCTTTTCGAGATCGACATAGATCTCCTCTTCCGGCTGCAGGCCGTAGAAATAGACCGGCGTCGGCAACACGCTGACCGGGCCATAGGTCTCCTGCGCGGCGGCGAAGTCGGAAAACACCTTCGGATACATCAGCCAGGAGGCGAATTCCTGCTCGGAGACCTTGCGCTCAAGCTTGGTCTCCAGCTCCGCCCGCATACCGGGAAGGTCGGCGGCGGCAAGAAGCGATCCCGGACGGACGGTGACGGGCGGCGCGCCCTTCAGTACCTTTTTCTGGATGCCTTTGGGCCAGCCGCCCGGCGGTTGGCCGAGGTCGCCGCGCAACATGGCGACGACCGATTCCGGAAACGCGATATCCTGGTCGGGGTCCTCGACCTCGTCGACCGAGAGGTCCTGGCTGACCATCATCAGCGCCATGTCGCCGACCACCTTGGACGAAGGGGTCACCTTGACGATGTCGCCGAACATCAGGTTGACGTCGTGATAGGCCTGCGCCACCTCGTGCCAGCGCGCTTCGAGGCCGAGCGACCGCGCCTGCTCCTTGAGATTGGTGAATTGACCGCCCGGCATTTCATGCAGGTAGACTTCCGAGGCCGGTCCCTTCAGGTCGCTCTCGAAAGCCGCGTACTGGTTGCGCACCGCCTCCCAATAGAACGAGATCTTGCGGATGGCGGCACGATCGAGGCCGGGATCGCGCTCGCTGCCGGCAAGCGCCTCGACAATGGAGCCCAGGCACGGCTGCGACGTATTGCCGGAAAGCGCATCCATCGCCGCGTCGACCGCGTCGACGCCGGTTTCGACGGCCGCCAGCACAGTCGCCGCCGCGATGCCCGACGTATCGTGCGTGTGGAAATGCAGCGGCAGATCGGTCGCCTCGCGCAGCGCCTTGAACAGCACCCGCGCCGCAGCCGGCTTCAGCAGCCCGGCCATGTCCTTGACCGCGATGATATGGGCGCCGGCCTTTTCCAATTCGCGCGCCAGCCCGACATAGTAGTTCAGGTCGTATTTGGCCCGCGCCGGATCGAGGATGTCGCCGGTGTAGCAGATCGCCGCCTCGCAGAGCTTGCCCTCCTCGATGACGGCATCCATCGAGACGCGCAGGTTCTCCACCCAGTTCAGGCTGTCGAAAACGCGGAACAGGTCGATGCCGCCGGCGGCTGCCGTGCGCACGAAATGCTTGACCACGTTGTCAGGGTAGTTGGTGTAGCCAACGCCGTTCGCCCCGCGCAGCAGCATCTGCAGCAGCAGGTTCGGCGCACCCTCGCGGATGAGCGAAAGCCGCTCCCACGGGTCCTCGGTCAGGAAGCGCATGGCGACGTCGAAGGTCGCCCCGCCCCAGCATTCCAGCGACAGGAGTTGCGGCAGCGCCTGCGCATAGGCGCCCGCGACCTGGGCGATGTCGAAGGTGCGCATGCGCGTGGCAAGCAGCGACTGATGCGCATCGCGCATCGTCGTGTCGGTCAGCAGCACCTGCTTCTGTTCACGCATCCAGCGGGCAAAACCCTGCGCCCCGAGCGCCTCGAAGCGCTGTCTGGAACCCTCGGCGATCGGACCGTCGGAAAACGGTACGACGGGCGCGACGGCATCCTCCTTGGGGCGCGCCCGCCCCTTCGCCTCCGGATGGCCGTTGACGGAAACGTCGGCGAGATAGTTCATCAGCTTGGTGGCGCGATCCTGGCGCTTCACCTGCTGGAACAATTCCGGCGTCGTGTCGATGAAGCGCGTCGTGTAGGAGGCGTCGCGGAACTTCGGATGGCCGATGATCGCTTCGAGGAAGGTGAGATTCGTCGCCACGCCTCGGATACGGAATTCGCGCAGCGCCCGGTCCATGCGCGCGATCGCCTCGTGCGGGGTCGGCGCCCACGCTGTCACCTTCTCCAGCAGCGGGTCGTAGAAGCGCGTGATCACCGCGCCCGAATAGGCGGTGCCGCCATCGAGGCGGATGCCGAAACCGGTCGCTCCGCGATAGGCGGTGATGCGGCCATAGTCGGGAATGAAATTCTGTTCAGGATCCTCGGTGGTGATACGGCACTGCAGTGCATGGCCGTTGAGCACGATGCCCGACTGAGCCGGCACGCCCGATTCCGGCGTGCCGATCCGCGCGCCCTCGATCACATGGATCTGCGCCTTGACGATATCGATCCCGGTCACCTCCTCGGTGACCGTGTGCTCGACCTGGATACGCGGATTGACCTCGATGAAGTAGAAGCGGCCGGTATCCGCGTCCATCAGGAACTCGACCGTTCCGGCGCAGACATAATTGGTCGCATGCGCGATCTTGAGCGCGTAGCCGCTCAGTTCGGCGCGCTGGGCGTCGTCGAGATAGGGTGCGGGCGCCCGCTCGACGACCTTCTGGTTGCGCCGCTGGATGGAACAGTCGCGCTCGTAGAGGTGAACGGCGTTGCCATGCCGGTCGCCGAGGATCTGGACCTCGACATGGCGCGCATGCTCCACCAGCTTTTCCAGATAGACCTCGTCCTTGCCGAAGGCGGCCTTGGCCTCGCGCTTGGCTTCGACCACCTCGCGCGCAACATCGGCCTCGGAGCGGATGACGCGCATGCCGCGCCCGCCGCCACCCCAGGACGCCTTGAGCATCACCGGATAACCGATTTCGGCAGCCATGCGCTTGATCGTCGCTGTATCGTCGGGGAGCGGCTCGGTCGCCGGGACCACGGGAACGCCCACCTCCTTGGCGAGATTTCGCGCCGCCACCTTGTTGCCCAGGCGCCGCATCGTGTCCGGCGACGGACCGACAAAGGTGATGCCGTTGGCGGCGCAGGCATCGGCGAATTCCGGGCTTTCCGACAACAGCCCGTAGCCGGGATGGATGGCGTCGGCGCCCGACAGCTTGGCGACGCGGATCACCTCGTCGATGGACAGGTAGCTCTCGATCGGCCCAAGGTCGCGATGGAGATGCGGACCGCGCCCGATCGGATAGCTCTCGTCGGCCTTGAAGCGGTGGAGCGCGTATTTGTCTTCCTCCGCCCAAATGGCAACCGTCTTGATGCCGAGTTCATTGGCGGCGCGAAACACGCGGATGGCAATCTCGGATCGGTTGGCGACGAGAAGCTTCTTGATCGGCACAGGCGGGCTCCACAATGCGGGACCCTTAGCCAATAGCGCGAAATTGCTGCAGCGCAAACGATCGAATCGCCGCAATTAAACCGGTTGAAAAATTTTCGACTGCGATTGGCGCAACGCCCTTTTCCGGCTTCAGGCGAACCGGACATTGTCCCGGCAGTGAAATGCCGCCCGCTTGCGCGGGCGGCACCCGGAAGGACCGGTCGGTCGCGGTCTATTTCTGCAGCGAATCCAGATAGTAGACGATCGCGGCGATGCGGCCGAGCGTATTGATTTCGCTTGCAGGCCCGCCCTGATCGGCCGTTTCGGCCTTGAAGCGATCACCCCAAACCGGCATGTCGGACCCATGTGCCCGCATGTCGTTGCGCCCGTCGACGGTGCGGAACACGAGATCGAACGGGAAAACGCCGCCGTTCTTCTGCTTCAGCATTGTCAGATCGGCGGCGGGGTCCTTGAGCAGATCGGTAATGGGACCGTGGCCGTCGGCGCTGACACCGTGGCAGGCAGCACAGGCATTGTTGAATTCGATCTGCCCGGCCGTCCACTCCTCCGCCTGCGCGGCGGCGGCCCATCCGATTCCGGCGAGCAAGGCGGTCGATACAAGAATGAGCTTTCTCATAATTTTACCTCCCATTGCGCCTTTCTGACGCAAGAAAATAATATCAGAGACCGCTCATTTGGAATTTGACGCCCGTCAACGGCGAGCCGAGTATGCCTAAAAAGAAGGCACCCGGCGCGAACCCGCGCCGGGTGCCTCATCCGACTAGGCGTGGGTCAGATCACTTCTCGACGTAGGTGATCTTGCCGTCGTCGCCCTTCTTCCACTCGTACATGACGTAGTCCGGACGGGTGATGTCGCCCTTTTCGTTGTAGCCGATGTCGCCGATGGCGGTGCCCCACGGGCCGGCCGCCTTGATGGTCTCGGCAACCTTCTGCGCGTCATTGGCGCCGGCCTTGTTGGCGGCGGCGGCAACGATCTGCAGGGCGGCGTAGGAGTAGAGCGTGTAGGCTTCCGGCTCGAAGCCGGCGGCGCGGAACTTCTCGACGAGGTCCTTGGCGGCCGGGTTCTTGCGCGGATCGGGCGCGAACGTCATCAGCGTGCCGATGACGGCATCGCCGGCGATCGAAGCGAGCTCGTTCGACACGATGCCGTCGCCCGACATGAACTGCGCCTTGAGGCCCTGGTCGGCCGCCTGGCGTTCCATCAGGCCGAACTCGGTGTGCAGGCCGCCGAAATAGACGAACGACACGCCCGCGTCCTTCATCTTGGCAATGAGGGCACCGAAGTCCTTGTCGCCGATGTTGACGCCTTCATACATGGCCTCGGTCACGCCAGCGGCGTTCATCGCCTTCTTGGTCTCGTCGGCGAGGCCCTGGCCGTACGGGGTCTTGTCGTGGATGACGGCAACCTTGGCGTCCTTGAAGTTCGCCGCGATGTAGCCGCCGGCGACGGCGCCCTGCTGATCGTCGCGTCCGCAGGTACGGAACGTGTTCCACAGGCCGCGCTCGGTCAGCTGCGGGTTGGTGGCCGACGGGGTGATCACCAGCACGCCGTTTTCGGCATAGACGTCCGAAGCCGGGATGGTGACGCCCGAGTTGAAGTGACCGACCACGAAGTGCACGCCGTCAGCGATGAACTTGTTGGCGACCGAGATGCCCTGCTTCGGGTCCGACACGTCGTCGCCGAAGGACAGAACGATCTTCTCGCCGTTCATGCCGCCGGCCGCGTTGATGTCGGCGGCTGCCTGCTCGGCGCCCTTCTGCAGCTGCGCGCCGAACGCGGCGTTCGGACCGGTCAGCGGGCCGGCAACGCCGATCGTGATATCGGCCCAGGCCGCGCCCGAGAAACCGAGCGCCGCAGCCATCGCGACAGCGGACAACAGATACTTCTTCATCTAACAACTCCCGTAAGGTTTGGTGGGCGTGAATGTCCCAATGCGATGCTCACCGGATCGCATTGGGGGCAGAAAAGCCGATTTTACGGCGAATGTCACGGTCATTCCCGTCACAGGGAGATTAATCATGAACGTGCAGCCGGCCGTTCTTTCCACGAAAGCGGCGTCACCCTTTCGTAAAGCCAGTGATACTGCGTCACCATCTGTTCGGTGCGTGTATAGCGGAATCCGACGAGGCCGACGATGACGATCGCGATGGCATCGAGCAGGTACGCGAGCGGATCGACAAACGGCGCGCCATAGAGCGCGAAGTGGATGAAGCGCACCCCGACGGCGAGAATCAGCAGGTAGAGCACGAGCTTTCCGACATCGTCCCATCCCAGGGCAAGCGCTCGGCCCGTCATCCAGGCGGCCCCAAGGCCCAGCAGCCAGAAAGCCAAAATGCCGAAGGTTGCGTTGCCAGTAATCAGCGCGCCGACCATTTCCGTGCTCCTCAGTGTCCGCCGCCTTCGAGATATGCCGCGCGCACATCCGGATTGGCCAGCAGTTCGGCGCCCGAACCGTGCATTGTCACGCGTCCGTTGACGAGGACATAGCCGCGATGGGCAAGTTTGAGCGCGCCGAAGGCATTCTGTTCGACAAGCAGGATCGTCAGACCCTGCTTCTGGTTCAATTCGCGGATCGCGTCGAAAATCTGCTGGATGAGGATGGGCGCCAGGCCCAGCGAAGGCTCGTCGAGCAGCAGCAGTTTCGGCCGCGCCATCAGCGCGCGCCCGATCGACAGCATCTGCTGCTCGCCGCCCGAGAGCGTACCGCCGCGCTGGTGCAGGCGCTCCTTGAGGCGCGGGAAGAGCTTGAACACCTTTTCGACGTCTTCCTCGAAGTAGGCGAGGTTGTCGAGGCTCGCGCCCATCTGAAGGTTTTCGAGCACCGTCATGCGCGGGAAGATGCGGCGTCCTTCAGGCGACTGCGCGATCCGCATGCGCGCGATCTCGTGGGTCGGCAGCGCCGAAATGTCCTGCCCGTCATAGACGATCGAGCCGGAGCGGGCGCGCGGCGCGCCGAAGATCGTCATCATCAGCGTCGACTTGCCGGCGCCGTTGGAGCCGATGATCGTCACCACTTCGCCGGCCTCGACATTGAGGCTGACCTCGTCGAGGGCGCGGATGTTGCCGTAATAGGTCGAGACCTTGTCGATCGTCAGCAGCGGAGTCTTCGCGTTCATCCCTTGCGCCCTCCGCTCTTGGTGGCGGATTTCGCCAGCTTCCTGGCCTGCCCGACCCAGTCCTCGCGCGCGATGCGCCCGTCAAAGGCAAGGTAGGCTTCGGCCGCGACCACATCGGCTTTCTTCCATCCGGCAATCTGGTCGAAATGGAAAATTCCGTGCTGGTTGAGCAACCGGTTGTTGACCGGCCCGATGCCCTTGATGAGCGTGAGATCGTCGCCTTTGCCGCCGCGCGGGGCGGCAAGCGATCCCGCCAGCGCAACCGGCTTCGGCGCCTCTGGCTTCGCCGGAGCGAGCTTCTTGCTGGCGGTCTTCGGCGCGGCCGCCGGCTTGGTTGCTACGGCGCTCGGCTTGGCAGCCGGCGCGGTCTTCGGTCCGAGCAGCTTGCCCTTGTGTGCGGGCGGGGCCGCGGGCTTGGCCGCCGGTTTTACCTTGCCCTTCGATTCAGCCGTGGCTTCGTCCATCCGCTTGCTGGCAGTCTTCGGTACCGGTGCCGGCTCCGACGCAACCGGGCTCGGCTTGGCGGCTGGCGCGGTTTTCGGTCCGAGCGCCTTGCCCTTGCGTGCTGGCGCCGCGGCCGGTTTGGCCGTCGGCTTCGCCTTCCCACTGGACGCGGGCGTCGCATCGGCGACGGCCCTGGGTTTTTCTTCCCTGGCCAGCGATGCGCGCCCGGCCTTCGGCGATACCTTGATGATCTCGCCCTCGCTGTGGCCGATCGTATCCACGATCGGACCGGCGAACATCGAAGCCGACGGGATCGGCGCGTGCTCGGGATCAGGTTCGCTGTCGAGCGCCTCGATGGTCATGCCGTTTTCGTCGCCATCCCCCTCGGCAGCCGCCGCGAGGTCTTCGTCGGAAACGCCGAGATAGGCCGCGATGACCTTCGGGTCGCGCTTGACGCTGGCCGGATCGCCATCGGCGATCTTGCGTCCGTACTCCAGAACGACGACGTGGTCCGACACCTGCATGACGACCGACATGTCGTGCTCGATCAGCAGGATCGACGTGTCCGTTTCGTCGCGCACTTTGTAGAGCAGGGCATTGAGTTCGCCCGACTCGCGCGCATTGAGTCCGGCCGCCGGTTCGTCGAGGCAGAGGAGCTCCGGCTTGGTGCACATGGCGCGGGCGATCTCGAGGCGGCGCTGAGCCCCATAGGGCAGGTCGCCGGCCGGATCGTCGGCGCGTGCCGTGAGGCCGACATTGTCGAGCCAGTGACGCGCGAATTCGATCGAGCGCTTCGAGGCGGCATTGTATCCGCCGACGCCGAGCAGCCCCAGCACGGTGAAACCGGAGGCCTTCATCAGCGTGTTGTGCTGTGCCACCAGCAGGTTTTCCAGCACGGTCATGCCCGAGAACAGGCGGATGTTCTGGAAGGTACGCGCCACCTTGGCCTTCTGCGTGATGCGGAAGTCCGGCATGCGCTCAAGCAGGAATTGCTCGCCGGCTTTCCGCGTCAACGTGATCATGCCTTCGGTCGGCTTGTAGAAACCGGTGATGCAGTTGAACACGGTGGTCTTGCCGGCCCCGTTCGGGCCGATCAGGGCTGTGATTTCCCCGCGCTTGGCCGAAAAGGACAGATTGTCGATCGCCACCAGGCCGCCGAAGCGCATGGTCAGCCGTTCGACCTCGAGGATCGTCGGATGGGCACTCATCAGCCGTGACCCTCCTTGGTGAATTCCGCCGAGATCGACTTGCGCTCGTGCAGGAACGCGGTCGGTTCGCGCGATCCGACAAAGCCGCGCGGCTTCCAAACCATCACCACCACCATCGCAATACCGAACAGCAACATGCGGTACAGTTCAGGCGTGAAATCATTGCCGAACACCGCCTTGAGGAACTGCATCTCGCGCAGGATTTCCGTGCCGCCGATCATCAGCACCGCCGCGACCGCGATCCCCGGCAGGGACCCCATGCCGCCGAGCACGACGATCGACAGGATCACTGCCGATTCCATGAACACGAACGATTCCGGCGAGACGAAACCTTGCCGAGCCGCAAAGAACGATCCAGCGAACCCGGCGAACATCGCGCCGATGGCAAATGCCGTCAGCTTCGTGTTGGTCGTGTTGATGCCGAGCGATCGGCACGCGATCTCGTCCTCGCGCAACGCTTCCCAGGCGCGACCGACCGGCATGCGCCGCAGGCGAGTCGTCACGAAGGCAGTCAGCAGGCACAGCAGCAGGATCAGGTAGTACAGGAAAATCTTGTAGTAGACGCCGGACACGCCAAGCCCGAAAATCTTGCCAAAGTAGTGGGGCGACGAGACGTTGAAGTCGACGAAGCCGAACAGCGAGGCCTTCGGAACCCCGGAAATGCCGAAGCCACCGTTGGTAACGTCTTTCCAGTTGATCAGCACCAAGCGGATGATCTCGCCGAACGCCAGGGTGACGATGGCCAGGTAGTCGCCGCGCAGGCGCAGCACCGGGAAGCCGAGGATGATGCCCCACATCGCCGCGAAGATTCCGGCGAGCGGCAGCAGGACCCAGAACGAGAAGCCGAAATGCTGCGCCAGCAGCGCATAGGAATAGGCGCCTACCGCGTAGAAGGCGACGTAACCGAGATCGAGCAGGCCGGCGAGACCGACGACCACGTTCAGCCCCCAGGCCAGCATGACATAGATGAGGATCTGGATGCCGAAATTGTCGACCCATTTGAGCGAGCCGTTCAGGCCGACGCCGAGCAACGCAGCGACCGGATAAACAAACAGCAGCCCCACCACGATCACGGCGAGGTTGCGGCGCAGAAAACCGGGTTCGCCCGCCTCCTTCTTTGCCGGCCGGCGCGCGCGGCGGGCCAATGCCGGCTGGATGAAGGCTACGGCGACGAAGCGAACCGCCATGACGATGGCTGTCAGCACCGCCAGCAGGCCCCAGCGTTGCACCAGGATGAGCTCGTTATTGATGTTCTGGTCGGTCTTCAGGCCGATCAGCAGCACGAACAGGCCGAGCGAAACGACGCCCGCGAAAATCGCCTGCTTGAAAGCATCGGCATAGTCCGTCTGTCCTGCCGCGCCAGTCGGCGCGCCTTGGGATCCCTTCGAGGTCGCCATGACTCAGACCTTTTCCACTTCGGGCCGTCCGAGAATGCCGGAAGGCATGAAGATGAGCACGATCGCCAGAATGGAGAACGCGGCGACATCCTTGTAATCGATGGAGAAATAGGCGGACCACATGGATTCGATGAAGCCGATCATCAGCCCGCCGAGCACCGCGCCCGGGATGGACCCGATACCGCCGAGCACCGCCGCCGTGAACGCCTTGACGCCCGGGACGAAGCCATCGGAGAACACCACCACGCCATAGTACATCAGGTACAGCGTGCCGGCGACGGCGGCGAGCGCCGCACCCATGATAAAGGTGATGGAGATCGTCTTGTCGACGTCGACGCCGAGCAGCGCCGCCATCTTGCGGTCCTGCTCGCAGGCCCTCTGGGCGCGCCCGAGTGGCGTCTTGTTGACGATGTACCAGAAGATCGCGAGCAGGCCGGCGGTGACGACGGCGATGATGATCTGCTTCAGCGAAATGGTGACCGCGCCGAAATGATAGGTCTGGCTGACCAGCGGCGGGATCGGCTTGTTGCGCGGGCCCTGCGCCACCTGGATGAAGTTCGACAGCGCGATCGACATGCCGATCGCCGTGATCAGCGGCGCCAGACGGAACGATCCACGCAGCGGCCGGTAGGCGACCCGCTCGATGGTCCAGTTGTAGAGGCTCGTCACCAGCATCGCGACGAGCATCATGACCAACAGGAAAAAGATCACATGAACGCCGGCGAACATCCCGACCAGGATCAGGAACACGATCAGCGCGACGAATGCGCCGACCATGAAGATGTCGCCGTGGGCGAAGTTCACCATGCCGATGATGCCGTAGACCATCGTGTAGCCGATGGCGATCAGGCCGTAGATGGATCCCAGAGTCAGCCCGTTGATTAGCTGCTGGACGAAGTACTCCATACCCACTCCCCTGGGCGCATTCCGTCGCCGACCTTTCATGGCCGATCATACGCCTTCGCCCCGATGGCAGAGTCCTAACGACTCGTTAGCCGAAAGCAACCCCCATTCGGTCATGCCCCGCTTCACAACAGCGATCGCGGTCCGCTTCGCCTGCTGTTGGCAACTGGGCAACTGCGGGGGCCGGTCTCGCCGGAGCACCCGAGCGACCTGCTACAGCCGACCCTCGCCCGCCGGGCTTGGCGGCGTTACACTACCGAGAACCCATGCGCGAACGGGTCGCGGTCATCGATGAAGATCGTATTGTAGCCGGTCGTGCGCGCCCAGCCGGCGATGGAGGGAATGATCGCCTTTTGGCCGGCGACGCTCGTCTCCGCCTCGACACGGCCGTCGAACAGCGAACCGATGATGGATTCGTGCACGAAGCGGTCGCCGGTCTTCAGCCTCCCCTTGGCGGCAAGCTGCGCCACGCGCGCTGACGTGCCAGTACCGCAGGGCGAACGGTCGATGGCCTTATCGCCGTAGAAGACAGCGTTGCGCGCATGGGCACCGGGCGCCCGCGCCGCGCCGGTCCACATGATATGGGTCAGCCGGTTGATCGCCGGGTTCTCGGGATGCACGAAGGAGTAGCGCTCGTTCAGCCGTTGGCGCATGACCGGGCTCCACGCGATGAACTGGCCGGCATTGTAATCGGCCATGTCGCGGAAATTGTCCTGCGGCTCGACGATGGCGTAAAAATTGCCGCCATAGGCGACGTCGACCTTCAGCGGCCCGAGATCGGGGCACTCCACCTCCAGCCCCTCGGCAAAGAGGAAGGAGGGCACGTTGGTGATGCGCACCTCCTCCACATGCTCGCCCTCCAGGCGGTATTCCGCCTTCACCGGCCCCGCCGGTGTGTCGAGCATGACGACGCCGGGTATTTTCGGCCGGATGAGCCCGTGCCCGATCGCCATCGTCACCGTGCCGATGGTCCCATGGCCGCACATCGGCAGGCAACCGGATGTTTCAATGAAGAGGATACCGACGTCGCAGTCGGGCCGCGTCGGCGGATAGAGGATCGAGCCCGACATCATGTCGTGGCCGCGCGGCTCGAACATGAGGCCGGTGCGGATCCAGTCGTGATGGGCGAGGAAATCGGCCCGCCGCTCCATCATCGTCGACCCGTTCAGCAGCGGCCCGCCGCCGGCGACGAGACGGACCGGATTGCCGCAGGTGTGTCCGTCGATGCAGTGAAAGGAATGGCGTGCCATGTCAGAACCGGTACGGAGAAAAGGGAGCAAGGTCGATCGCGGGAGCCTCGCCTGAAATCAGTTCGCGGATCAAGCGCCCTGTCGCCGCGGCCTGGGTCAGGCCGAGATGGCCGTGGCCAAAGGCGTAGAGCAGACGCGCCGAGGCTTTCGACCGGCCGATGACCGGCAGCGAATCCGGCAGGGATGGTCGGTAGCCCATCCACTCGCGCCCGCCGGCGCTCTTCAGCCCCGGCAGGAAACGTCGGGTTTTTTCGAGCATGGCGCTGGAGCGCGCATAGTTCGGCGGCGCATCGACACCACCAAGTTCCACCGCCCCGCCGATGCGAAGGCCCGTCGACAGCGGTGTGACGACGAAACCGTGGTCGGCGAAGACGAGCTGCAGGCGCACGTCGAAAGCATCGGAAGGCAGCGTAGTATTGTAGCCACGCTCGGTCTCGAGCGGGAAATGATCGCCCATCGGCGCAGCGAGGCGGTGCGACCAGGCACCCGCCGCGAGAACGAGATGGTCGGCGCGGCGGACCTGCCCGTCGGCAAGGACGACCTGCGGCGCACCATCCGAGAGCCCGAGCGCAGCAACCGTGCCTTTGACGAAACGCGCACCGCGCGCAACGGCATGGGCCCACACCGCCTGGCCGAAATCCTTGGGGTCGGAGACATTCTTCCAGCCGGGCACGAAGGTCCCGGCGGCAAAATGCGGCGAAAGTCCCGGCTGGTAGTCGGCGATCGCGTCTCGCGACAGGTGCCTGAAGGCAATGCCGTGGCGCTCACGCAGATCGTAGCCGGCGCGCGCGGCACGAAAGGAGGCGGCGGTATCGTAGAGTTCCAGGCACCCCTTTTCGATCAGCATGCCGTTCAGCCCGGCACGCCCGATCAGCGCCATCCACTCGCTCTCGGCCAGACGCATCAACGCGACTTGCGCGGCAACGGCGGCATCATGGCGCCGGGGATTGCCCGCCAGCGCGAAACGCATGAGCCAGGGAAGCAGGCGCGGCAGGTAGGATGGCGGGATGGAGAGCGGCCCGAGCGGATCGACCAGCCAGGCCGGCATTTTCTTCCAGACGCCCTTCTGCGCCAGCGGCAGGACCTCGGTGAAGGCCAGCGCGGCGGCATTGCCGGAACTGGTCTCCTCGCAGATGCCGGTTCGGTCGATGACGGTGACATCATGGCCGGCCTCAGCCAGCAATGCCGCGCTGGCAATGCCGACGATGCCGGCGCCGACGATGACGATCGTATCGCCCATGATGGATTCAGAATACGGGCAGGACCGGGCGGATGGCGAGCGCGTCGAGCACGGTCCTTTCCACCTGCAGCCGCCGTTCGCCTGACAACGGCTTGCGCGGCATGCGCACGCGATCGTTGGAACCGATGGCAAGCGCTTCGGCCAGCTTGATGTTCTGGACCAGGTAGCTAGACACATCGAGGTCGAGCAGCGGACGGAACCAGCGATAGATCTCCAGCGCCTCCGCCTGACGGCCCTGCTGCATGAGTTGATAGATCGCCACCGTCTCCAGCGGGAAGGCGACGACGAGGCCGGCCACCCAGCCGATCGCACCGACCGACAGCGCTTCGAAAGCGAGGTTGTCGACGCCGGTGAACAGGTCGTAGCGGTCGCCGAGCCGGCTGATGATCTCGGTGGAGCGGCGGATGTCGTCGGAGGATTCCTTCACCGCCACGAAGCGCGCATCGCTGGCGAGTTCTTCCATGATGTCGGGGGTTACGTCGACGCGATAGGCGACCCGGTTCGAATAGATCATCACCGGCAGGTCGCCGGCTTCCGCCACCGCCTTCAGCGCCGCCACCGTCTCGTCGCGGTCCGTCGCATAGACCATCGAGGGCACGACCATCAGCCCGTCGGCCCCGGCTTTCGCCGCGAGCTTCGCCATCATGGCCGCCTCGCGCGTGCCCGCCTCATTGACCGTCAGCAGTACCGGCTTGTCGCCGGCAACCGTCTTGGCGATGCGGAAGACCTCGATCTTCTCTTCGTGGCTCAGCATCGGCCCTTCGCCGAGCGAGCCGGCGACGATCAGCCCGTCGACGCCCGCCTCGATCTGCAGGCCGAAGCAGCGCTCCATCTCGGCGTGATCGAGTGTGTCATCGGCGGTGAACTTGGTCGTCACGGCCGGAAAAACGCCTTGCCACATGCGGGCCTCCATCTGATATATTAACCAAGTATCAAACCCAAGCTTTTCTTGTCAATGCGAAATCCGTTTGATATATCAAATTTGGAAGGAACGAACATGACCGATCGTCCGCTTTCGGCCTCGGCCGCCGCCTATCGCGAGCTGGAACGCCTCATCGTGACCCTTGATCTGGCACCCGGCGCCGCAGTCACCGAGGGCGAATTGATCGCGAGGACCGGGTTGGGCCGCACGCCCGTGCGCGAGGCCATCCAGCGCCTCGCCTGGGAAGGGCTGATCGACGTGCGCCCTCGTGCCGGCCTTTCGATCGCCTCGCTGCACGCGCCCGACTGGATCAAGGTGCTCGACGCCCGCCGCAGCGTCGAGGCGATCCTGGCCTATTCGGCCGCGCGCAACGCCTCCCCGCAGGCGGTCGATCTGTTCTACTCGGCCGCGCTGGCGATGGAACGCGCCGCCACCGCCGGCGACGTGCTCGCCTATCTCGATGCCGACAAGGCGTTCGACGAGGCGCTCGCCGAAGCCTCCGACAACGTTTTCGCCACCCGCGTCGCCCAACCGTTGCAGACCCATTCGCGCCGCTTCTGGTTCCGCTACCAGCACGCCGCCTCGCTGGCCGAATCGGCGGCCGGCCACGTTGCAGTCATCCAGGCCATCCTGGCGCGCGACGCCGACAGGGCCGAGACGGCCAGCGATGAACTCAATGACCTGCTCTGCACCTATGCCGAGGCTGTCGCAAGCTGAGGGAGTTGCCTCCGCCGCAGGCCCGTGCGCCGAACGGCGATCCTTGCCTGTTCCGCCGCGCGCAAAGCCTCAGTGCCTGAAGCGCGGTCATTCGCAGGCTGGCAGCTTCGCGATCGCCTCTTCGCCGGCAAGCTGGCGCAGATCGACCGGTTTCAGCATGGCGAAATACTCACCGCCCGGCGAAGTGCGCACGAACACCGCCACGATAAGCGGTCCCTCGCCCAAGGGCCCGTCGAGACAGCCACCCTGGATACCGACCGTGAGATTGCCGCGGGCGCCGGACGCCTTGTAGGCCCGCGCCCTGGTCTGGGCGGCGCTCAGGCGCGCCATGTCGGCGGAGGCTATTTTCAGGATTTGCAGCCTTTCGCTGTCCGGGTTGACGACGACGCCCGGCGCCACCTCGTCGCCAACGACCTCAAGGGCGAATTCCTCGTCGATCGGACCGTAAGGCGCCGCGGCCCTCAGACTCATCTTCAGGCGCACGTCGCCGTTTCTCAGTCGCGTCGGCACGGGCATCACCGCCGCCAGCGACAACGCCGCCGGATCGGCGGACAGAGGATCGAAGCCGGCGAGCTTGCCTGCTGCGCCGGGCGCGAGCGACGCGCAACCAGAAAGGCCGAAAACAGCCGCGAGCGCCAAGGGAACGCAGCGGCGAAAGACATTGCAGCGCATGATATAATTCCTGTTTGACAGCGACTAATTATTGTTTTACATTAATTTCTGCAAGAGCTATTTTGGGGTGCGCCATGACAGACTCCTTCGAGCGGGCAAAAACCTTGAGCCGACGCCTTGGTCGCGCATTGGCATTTGCTCTGGCGATTTTGGCACTGGTTTTCCTTTGGCTCGCCGCCGATGCGTTTTCCGGTGCCGTGCATTTATCGGCATTGATGAACCGCGCCTATTACCCGCCGACGCCGTTTGCCGCCTCATCCCTGCAGGCGGCGCTGTTGCTCATTGTCGCCGCCATTCAGTTTTCCCTTGTGGCCGGCGCCCTGCATTCGCTCCGCCGAACCTTTACGGCTATCGCCGCGGCCGTATCGTTGCCGCCCCTGGCTGCAACGCACGCGCGCCGGTCCGGCCTGGTCTTCCTCGCCGCCGGCATTGCGATGATCCTTGGGCACCCCCTCAATGCACTCGTCATGAGCATCGATGCGCCGCCAGGAAGCCGTTTCATCGCTCTGTCCGTCTCGACCGGCGAAATGCTGGCTCTTGTCGCCTCCGGCGCACTGATCGTCTTCGCCCACGTCATGGCCGTCGCCGCCGCCATCGACGCCGAGAACCGCGAGTTCGTCTGATGGGGATCGTCGTCAATCTCGACGTCGTGCTGGCGCGACGCAAGATGCGCTCCAAGGAGCTTGCCGAGCGGATCGGCATCACCGAGCAAAACCTGTCGCTGCTCAAATCCGGCAAGGTTAAGGGCGTGCGCTTTGAAACGCTTTCCGCGATCTGCCGCGAATTGGGCTGCCAGCCCGGCGACTTGCTCGAATGGCGGGAGGGGGAATGAGTAACCCGCGCGGATCGCTCCGTGCGGGTCATGTTCGAACGAACCGGCGCGTATCAGTCCATCGCCTTGAAGTGGAACTCGCCGCCTTCCTTGATGCCGGAGAACCAGCGCGCCGTCACCGTCTTGGTGCGGGTATAGAAGCGGAAGGCGTCCGGGCCGTACTGGTTGAGGTCGCCGAAGCCCGATTTTTTCCAGCCGCCGAAGGTATGGTAGGAAAGCGGCACCGGGATCGGGAAATTGATGCCGACCATGCCGACATTGACGCGATTGGCGAAATCGCGCGCCGTGTCGCCGTCGGCGGTGAAGATAGCCGTGCCGTTGCCGTAGGGATTGTCCATCGTCAGCTTCAGCGCGTCCTCATAGGTCTTGCGCCGGACCATCGACAAGACCGGACCGAAGATCTCTTCCTTGTAGATGTCCATCGTTGGCTCGACGTGATCGAAAAAGGTCGGCCCGACGAAGAAGCCGTTTTCATAGCCCTGCAGCTTGAAGCCGCGCCCATCGGCGAGCAGCTTCGCACCCTGCTCGACACCGGAAGTGATGAGGCCCTTGACGCGCTCCATCGCCGACTTGGTGACCAGCGGGCCGAAATCGATGCCGTCGCCGGCGGTATAGGGGCCGACCTTCAGCTTCTCGATGCGCGGAAGGAGCCGCTCGGCCAGCGCATCCGCCGTCTTCTCGCCGACAGGCACCGCCACCGAAATTGCCATGCAGCGCTCGCCGGCGGCGCCGAAACCGGCGCCCACCAGCGCGTCCGCCGCCTTGTCCATGTCGGCGTCCGGCATGATGATCATGTGGTTCTTGGCGCCGCCGAAGCACTGCGCGCGTTTGCCGTTGGCCGTGGAGCGCGCATAGATGTACTGGGCGATCGGCGTGGAGCCGACAAAGCCGACCGCCTGGACGGTCTCGTTGTCGAGGATCGCGTCGACGACCTCCTTGTCGCCGTTGACCACCTGGAACACGCCGTCCGGCAGGCCGGCCTCCTGCAGCAGTTCGGCGATCATCATCGGCACGGACGGGTCGCGCTCCGACGGCTTCAGGATCATGGCGTTGCCGGCCGACAGCGCCGGCGCCAGCTTCCACAACGGAATCATGGCCGGGAAGTTGAACGGCGTGATGCCCGCGACCACGCCGAGCGGCTGGCGCATCGAGTAGAGGTCGATGCCCGGGCCGCCGGAATCGGTGAATTCGCCCTTGAGCAGGCTCGGCGCGCCCATGCACACCTCGACGACCTCAAGGCCGCGCTGCACGTCGCCCTTGGCATCGGGAATGGTCTTGCCATGCTCGCGCGACAGCACTTCCGCCAGTTTCGCCATGTCGCGGTTGATGAGTTCACCGAGCTTCATCATCACGCGGGCGCGGCGCTGCGGATTGGTGGCGCCCCATTCGACCTGCGCCCGCGCGGCGCGGGCCACGGCCTCATCGAGTTCGGCGCGCGTTGCCAGCGCCACGCGGCCCTGCACCTCGCCGGTCGCCGGATTGAAAATATCGCCGAAGCGCCCGCTGGTTCCGCTGACGCGCTTGCCGTCGATGAAATGCCCGATCTCGTACATCGTTCCTCCTGCGGCCCTCCGGCCTGTGCTTTGTTCCACATTGTCGGCATCCGTGGTCCAAATGCAACGCGTGCCGGTCCGCAACCGTTGTGTGAAAATGCACAACCATGTAGCTTTGCCCTACAAGTTTCGCATACAGTAAAGGTCGCATGGACTGGGACGATCTGCGTATCTTCCTCGCGGTGGCTCGCGCCGGGCAGTTGCTTGGCGCCGCCAACCGCCTCGGCATCAACCACGCGACGGTTTCACGCCGCATCGCCAACCTGGAGCAGTCGCTCGGCACCAATGTGATCGACCGCCTGACCACCGGTTGCCGGTTGACCGCGGCCGGAGAGGAGCTGTTTGCCCTAGCGGAGCGAATGGAGCACGAGGCGATCGCCGCGATTGCCATCGGCGGCGACGACGCCGGCGAGGTCTCGGGCGTCGTTCGCATTGGCGCGCCGGACGGTTTCGGCGTCGCCTGGCTGGCGCCGCGTCTCGGCGCGCTCGCTGCTCGTCACCCGCGCCTTGTTGTCGAGCTTGTGCCCGTTCCCCGCTCCTTCTCCCTCTCCCGCCGCGAAGCCGATCTGGTCATCGCTGTCGAACGGCCGGCCGAAGGACGGCTCGTCGCCGCGCGCCTGGTCGATTACGCCTTGCGCCTTTATGCAGCTCGCAGCTACGCCCAGGAACACGGCCTGCCGGAAGGACCGCGCGAGCTGTCCCGCCACCGCATGGTCGGCTACGTACCCGACCTGCTGATCTCGCCGGCTCTCGACTACGCCGGCGAGCTCGGCGCGGCGTGGCAGCCGGCGATCGCGGTTTCATCGGCACTTGGCCAGGTCGCGGCGGTCAAGGCCGGCGCCGGGCTCGGCATCCTGCATGCCTTCATCGCCCGCGACGACCCCGACCTCGTCGCCGTTCCGGGTTTCCCACCGATCATGCGCTCTTACTGGCTCGTCTATCCCGAACCGCTGCGCGGTCTGAAGACGATCCAGGCCGTGAGCGGCTTCCTCGCGGAGGCAATCGAGCGCGACCGCGCGTCCTTTGCCTGAGCGGGTCGCCTTGATCGCGGCCACTTCGACCCCACATGGGTTGGCAATCCACCAGAGCACAGAGGAATTGCCATGAGCTACACCACCGACCGCGAATTCGCCGGAGGCGATTTCGCCGCCATCGTCGAACGCACCCGTGCCGCTCTCGCCACCCAGGGCTTCGGCGTGCTTACCGAGATCGACGTCCAGGCAACGATGAAAAAGAAGATCGACGCCGACATGCCGGCTTACCTGATCCTCGGCGCCTGCAATCCGAAACTGGCCTGGCGCGCCATCGGCGTGGAACCGAAGATCGGCGCCATGCTGCCGTGCAATGTCATCGTTCGCCAGACCGGCGGATCCGTCACGGTTTCCGCCGTCGATCCCGTGGCCTCCATGGAAGCCGTCGCCAATGCCGACCTCAAGGCCGTGGCCGGCGAAGTGCGAGGGTTGCTCGCCGCCGCTGTCCAGGCGATCTGACCCCCGCAGGACGTTGCAGGGCGGCAACGACGTCGCGGAAACGATCAATGCCTGGACCTGAACGCTTGACGGTGAGGCAGGTCGAGCCGATCAAGGAAGGGGATGAGTAATCGAGTTCCCCTTCGCCTTGCTGCGCGCCTGCCGCTTTTCGCGGTGCTGACAGGCACCCTGCTGGTTGGCGGTTGCGCCAATCCGTGGGAATTTTTCCCGCACTCGACGGCGTTCAAGGCCGCCCAGCGCCGCATGTCGAGGCCGGCGCCGCGCGTCTGGGCCAACTATTGCGGCCTCGGCACCAAGCACGGCGATCTTTCGCTCCCGCCGCTCAACGACCTCGACCGCGCCTGCCTGGCGCACGACATCTGCTACATCGAGGCAAGGTCGGGCTGCGGTTGCGATACGGCGCTGTCGGCGGAAGCCGCCAGGATTGCCGCCGATCCGCGCCAAACGGAAGCGGTCCGCGACAAGGCGCGGGAGGTTCGCGCCGCCTTTTCGCTCGGATTTTGCCACGTATTCCCGCGTGGCGTCCTCCCGCCGCGCGATCCGCAACTTCTCACGACCCTGCCGCCAGGGGCCTTTGGCGTGGTCGAACCCGCGCCTGGGGCCGTTCTTCCGCGGCCGAAGCGTGTCAGACGCGGCAACGCGAAGCGGGCCCGCCGTCGGGGAGCCATTTGCCGCAGAGCGGTTGCGCACGCGGACCCTATACGGCATGAGACCTTTCGATTGGACGGGTGAGTAGTCGGTGACTGTACGCGGCGGATTGCGATTGGCCGGATTGGTTTTGCTGTCGGCACTTGCCGGCTGCGCCGGGCCTGCGCTGGACAATCGCGCCATTGTCGGTCCGGAGCCCCGGACAAATGCCGAAGCGGTCTATCGCGAGAACCTGTCGACGCTGGTTGCCAGCGACCGTGTGAAACGCGCACCGCTTTCGTCGCTCGTCTCGCCGGCCGCGGCCGCAGCTCCCGGACGCTCGCTCGAGGCCGACGCCGCTCGCCTCGCCGACGATCCGCTCGATACCACGCAACCCAGACGGGGCCGGGACGAACTTTCCGGCAGTTGGAGAGTGTCGCGCCAGACCTTCCATGTCGGCCCCGATGCCCCCGCCGATTCCGCCAACATTTTCCGCTTCTCCACCGCACAGGCCCGCCGCATCGAACTTCTCCTCGCCCGCCCGCAGGACCAGGCGTTCCGGATCAGCCTCGATTGCGATGGCACCATACAGGCGGACGGCAAGCCGACCCGCAGCCTTTCGCTGGCTTTTGCTCGGGGCGAAAAGCCGCCGGTGCTCAAGTTTTCGGCCGATGTGAACCGTTGTGCCGCAACGGTCGTCTTTCCGGAAACCGGGTACCAACGCCGCTATGAACTGCGCCGCGACGATAGCGATGACGTCACGGCGGGTCCTGATGCGTTCGAGATCTGCGCGGCGGCGGGCGGCGCGGGCATGACCGAGCTTGAAAAGGCATTCTACAAGCCGCGCTGGCTGTCGCAGACCTGCCCCTTTGAACCGGAAAGTGTCACGCTGCTGCGCGAGGAACGCGCCGCATTCAATGGCAAGGTGCGCCTGCTGCTCGGACGCGCACTGCCCGACAGTTTCTATGATCGCGCCGACCCGACGGCGCCCATCGACTTCTCCCATGCGCCGCGGCTCAGCCTGATCTACGTCTCCTATCTGGACATCAAGGCCGACTTCTCGGGCAAGGTGTTCGATCGCCTGTTGCGCCATCACGCGGCCCGGGGGGCGACGATCCGGATCATCGCCACCAAGATCCTCGAACGCAAAAACGATCGCGAGATGATCGAGCGCCTCGCGACCGACTACCCGAACGTGCAGTACCGCGAGTTTGCGTGGGCCCCGCCGCCCGGCAGCGGACTCAACGGGAAGATCACCTCGGCGCTGCGCGTCCACCACGTCAAGATGCTGGCCGCCCTCTCTCCCGACCCCGGCCACTCCGGCGTGGTCATCGGCAGCCGGAATATCCACGACGGTTATCTCTACAAGGACCCGGTCGACCTGTCCCGCTTCCCGAACCTCAACCACTACCGGCGAAGCGGCGGAATGACGCTCGATTACTATTCCAACTGGACCGATTTCGATCTCGGACTGGACGGCGATCGCATCGCGAAGCTGCTCGCCGGGCACCTTTCGACCCTGTGGAATGGTGACGCCGGCTCCTGGGTGACCCGCCCCTTCTCCATCGCCGGAAAGGCGCGCCAACGGCAACATGACAGGGTCATGCGCCATTTCCTGTCCGTCCCCTTTGCCGACGGCGAGGCGCTGGAGGATTACTATGTCGATCTGTTCAACGCCGCGCGGCATTCGATCGAAATCGTCAATCCCTACCTGAACCTGACCCCCAGGCTGCGTGAGGCCTTCGAGGGCGCGCTCGACCGCGGCGTCAGGGTTACCATGGTCGGCCGTATCAATCTCAACGGCGATCTGGCCGGCAACGTCCTTACCCAGTTGAACCTGCTTTTCCTGGAAAGGTATGGCGACCGCATCAACTTCCGGGAATACCGCCAGCCCGAAGTGCTGCTGCACGCCAAGATCCTGATGATCGACCAGGAACTCGTTCTCGTCTCATCGGTGAACCTCAACAACCGCTCCTTCATCCATGACACCGAAAACGGCGTCGCCGTGCTGGACCGGGCCTTCTACCGGCGCATGCGCGCGATCTTCGACTACTACTACAACGTCGCCGAGCCGATCAGCGAGGCCAAGGTTTCCACCTTCTGGAAGGCCGTTCTTTCCATCCCCATCCTGCGCCAGGCGCTTTGATGCCGGCGGCGGGCGGGGCGGACCGGAGCCCGCCCCGCGGTCTCGGCCCTTGAGCCTGGTTGGCTGAGGGGCGGCCGTTTCCGCTTTCCATGGTGCCGGCAGATCACTTTTCCGCCATTGCGCTTTCGCGCATTACGCGATCGCGTAATGGCGCCGTCTGCGAAGAACCCTTTCGATAGCCGTCAGGGGGAACAAACATGGGACCGATCTTCGCCATTGATCCGGGCACGCATGCATTGGGATGGGCCGTCTTCGAAGAGAACACGGACGGCGGGCACCATCTCACCCGCTGCGGCGTGTTGCTTCTGCCGCCGACAGGGGAAAATCGCCGCGACGAAGTCCTGGCCCGACGGGCGCGGGCCTCGCGACGGTACCGCCTGCGGCGAAGGATGAGGCTTGCGGCCCTGCGACGCATTCTTGTCGCTGCGGGGTTGCTGCCGCCGCCGGGCAGCGAGCGCGATCTCCTGTTCGACGCCGACCCGTTCGAGTCGCGACACCGAGGCCTTGCGGAGGCCTTGACGGTCGGAGAACTGGCTAGGGCTATCCTGCATCTGGCTGCCCGCCGAGGGCCACAGGATGGCGACTGTCCTCCGGCGATCGATCTGCCGATTACCGCGCTTTGGCCGCTGCATCGGGGACCGGTCCGCGAAAGGCAGCCGGTGCGTGCCCGCGTCGGCCTCGACCATCAGGTCCCTACTTTCACACGCGCCGACCTTGCTGCGGAATTTGACGCGCTCTGGAGTGCGCAAGGCGCGTTTCATCCCTGTCTCGCCAATGAAGACCTTCGTCTGAGGGTTCGCGCAGCGGCATTTGACGAAACTAGCGCTCCGGTAGGAATACTACAGCACCGAAATACCCCCGTTCGCCGGGTTCTCGGACATCTGTCGCGCCTGCTCGGCACGCTCGCCGCACGCCACGGGGCACCTGCCGCTCTCGTCTGGGAGGCAGCCCGGACGATCATGTTCAGCGACCGGGCGGCACGGGGCGACAACTCCCGTTCGATTCGACGCCGCGAACGACTCTGGAAGCGCGATGTCCTTCCACAGCGCGCGACGACCTGTCCGTTGTCGGGTGCGATAATCACCGCCGGCATGCGGTTCACCCGACACGTCGAGGTCGATCACGTCCTGCCGCTGGCACTTGGCGGACGCCGGACTCTGGACAATGAAGTCCTGTGCCTTGCCGACGCCAATCGCCGCAAAGGCGGCCATCCGCAACCTGTCGGACGGCGCAAACGGGGCACCGCCCGCGCCGGACTATCGGTTGTCGATCCTTCAGGGGGCCCTCCGCCGCACTTCGCCAACCGGCGACCCCGCGACATGGCCATGATCGTGGCCCGCCTGCCGTCGCTGTTGCGGCGATGGCCGGGCACAGTCGCAAGGGTGGTATCCGCGTCGGACGTCGCGGCGACTGCCGAACGGCTTGGTTACCGCCCACCCGAAGGAAAAAATCGCGCCGATACGCGCCACAACGCGATCGACGCGGTGGCGGCCGGCATGGCGGCCTTCCCGCATCTGCAATCGCCGGCGCCGTCGGCGTTGCGCGACCTTGTGGTGGTTGCCGTCGCCCATCGGTCCGGACGCAACGGCCGCATGCATAGCGAGACGATTTACGCTTCCGCCCGCGACAGCGAAGGAAGACCCGTTGTCGTCAGCCGGAAACCTACGGCGATGCTGACAAAACGCGAGATCGGACAGGTCCGCGATCTGGCGCTGCGTGCGCGCCTTCGTCAATCCGCGGATGTCGGCGATCGCGAACCACCGCATGATCGGTCGACCATGACACGCGAGCGCCGCGTCCGCCGTGTCCGCGTGGCGCGACCGTCGCGGGACGCGATCGTGCTCCCCGCGAACGGGCGGGGCGCACCGGAACGAGCCGTACTCCCGCGCCAGAATTTCGCCATCGATATTGTTGCCCTGCCCGATGGGTCCTGGAAGGCGTTCGGGATCACCCAGCATGATCGCCTCGCCCCCGGTTGGAGGCCGGCTTGGGAACGCGAATGCCTCGGCGGCAAACTGGTCATGCGACTTCGGCGCGGCGACTGCATCGAACTCGACGGTCCGCAGGGCCGGTCGGTGCTGCGCGTGCACCGGCTCGCACCAAGCAATGGCTACATCTGGGCGGCGGCGATCGCCGAGGCCGGCAATCTCGCCGCGCGCCATGCCTCTCCAGACGACCCGTTCCGCTTCGCCTACCTCTCGGCGCAGCAACTGTATCGGCGAAACGCGCGCGCCGTCCGCTTCACCGCTGACGGAGTGCTCGTTCCGCGCCGCTCCAATGTCGCTGACAAATCCTAGCCGGGATCCGGCAGACCGGATCCCGGACCCGGAAACGGGCCGCCCAACCGCAACAGATTCTGTTTGCCGTTTGGCATCAAAAGGTTAGTCGATACCCAGCGGCGGGGCAATCGACGCGCCCAGCCATCCGCCAACAGGGTTAACGCAGCGACCGTTCGATGCGGTCGAGTGTCTCCATCGCCGGCAGCACCTGGGCGACCGAGCCGTTCGGCTCGCGCCCGTCCTTGATGGCAGAGAAGAACTCGCGGTCAATCAGCTCGATGCCGTTGTTCGACACAGCGACGCCAGAGAGGTCGATCTTGTTGTCCTTGCCGTCATAGAGGTCGTCGTAGCGGGCAATGTAGGTGCCATTGTCGCAGATGTAGCGGAAGAAGGTGCCAAGCGGCCCGTCATTGTTGAACGACAGCGACAGCGTGCAGATGGCGCCCGACGGCACCTTCATGCCGATCGACATGTCCATGGCGATCTTCAGCTCGGGATGGTGGGGACCTTCCAGGCCGAAGACATGCTCCGCGGTCTGGCCGGTCTGGTACTGGAACAGGTCGACCGTGTGGCAGGCATGATGCCACAGCAGGTGGTCGGTCCACGACCGCGGTTTGCCGAGCGCGTTCATGTTGGAGCGGCGGAAAAAATAGGTTTGCACGTCCATCTGCTGGATCTTCAGCTCGCCGCGCTTGATGCGGTTGTGGATCCACTGGTGGCTCGGATTGAAGCGGCGCACATGGCCGGCCATCGCGACGACGCCAGTTTCCTTCTGCACGCGCACGATCTCGCGTGAATCGGCGGCATTGTCGGCCATGGGGATTTCGACCAGCACATGCTTGCCGGCCTTCATGCAGGCGATGGCCTGTTCGGCATGCATCTGCGTCGGCGTCGACAGGATGACGGCATCGACATCGGAACGCTCAAGGCTCTCGGCAAGTTCGGTCGTCCAATGGCCAATGCCCCGCTCCTTGGCGAAGGCTTCGATGCCATCCGGCTCACGGCCGACGACCGAGGTGACCTCGACGCCGTCGATCGCCTTGATCGCGTCGAGATGCTTCATTCCGAAGGCGCCCGCGGCGCCGGCGACACAAACCCGCATGTTCGTTTCCCTTCAGGTGTTTTCCAGGATGATGTGCCCGACGGCCGTATTCGAAGCCGGCACGTGATAATGACGGTGCACCTCGCGCACGCGGTCGTTCAGCGCGCCGCGCATGACGTACCACATGACCATTTCAATGCCTTCCGAACCCGACTCGCGCAGATACTCCAGATGGGTGATGCGCGAACCGGCGACCGGATCCTCGGTCAGCAGATCAAGGAAACGCTTGTCGAATTCCGGATTGATCAACCCCGCCCGCTCGGCCTGGAGCTGGTGGCTCATGCCGCCGGTCCCAAACACCATCACGTTCAGGTCTTCCGGATAGCTCTCGATAGCCCTGCGTACCGCCTTGCCGAGATTGTAGCAGCGGTTTCCGGTCGGCGCGGGGTACTGGACGACATTGACCGCCAGCGGGATGACCGGGCAGGGCCATTCGTCGACTTGGCCGAACATGACCGACAGCGGAACCGTCAAGCCGTGGTCGACCTCCATGTCGTTCATAATCGTCAGGTCGAACTCGTCGAGAATGACCGACTGCGCGATGTGGCTTGCCAGCCTCGGGTGGCCCTTGACCACCGGAACCGGCCGCGGTCCCCAGCCTTCGTCGGCCGGCTGGAACTCGGCGGCGCATCCCAGTGCAAAGGTCGGGATGATGGAGGAATCGAACGCGGTGCAATGGTCGTTGTAGACGAGGAAGATCACGTCCGGCGTGTTCTCCTTCATCCAGGTCCGCGAGAACTCGAATCCCTTGAACACCGGCTGCCAGTAGGGCTCGTGTGTTTTCCCGGTGTCCATCGCGACCCCGATAGCGGGGACATGGGAACAGCCGACGCCTGCGGTGATCCTGGCCATCACTTCTTCTCCCATTCCCACTTGTAACGGTTACCCGTAATCGGGCGGCCGCCGTGAAGCATCATGTCGCGGTAGTCGTCGCGGCTCATGCCGGTCATCTTGGCGGCGAGATCCTGGAAGGTGATGCCGTCGAAGGCGGCGAGCTTCGAGGTGTAGTAGATGTTTCCGCCAAGCTCGAGCATGCGGTTCCAGGCCCGGTCGCGCACGGCCTGCTTCTGCTCCTCGCTCATGGCGAATTTCGCCATGTAGGCTTCCGGATCCTCGCGCAGTTGCGTCCGGTTCTTCTCCTGCCTCAGCGAAATGCAGAACTGGTTGAGCCAGTAGCCGACGCGCGAGCGGTCGGCGTCGAACACGAACGTGCCGGGGATGTCTTCATATTCCTTCGCGTTAGCCAATCGCCGTCTCCCTTGAGCTGTTGTCGGCATGAGCCGCGTCGAGTGCGGCGAGAACCGCATCGGCGCGCTCTTCCAGGGTCGATCCGACCTGAGAGGCATCGAGATGCAGATCGCCGATTGCCTGCTGCCAGTCGACGGTCGCACGCGCCATTCCCGCATCGAGACCAAGCTCGGTGACGGTTGCCGCGACTTCGCGCATCTCGGCCGCGCGGCGGATGCCGTGGGTCATGACGCGCTCCAGCATGTAGGCGGATCGTCCGGTCCAGTCGAACCCGGGAAAGGACTTGTCCAGCGAAGCGATCACCGGGGCCTCTACCCCGGCAAGGCGCGCCGAAAGCATGCATTCGGCGACGAGCGCCTCGAGACCCTTGATCATGATGGAGCGCACCATCTTGATCGACGAGGCGGCTCCGATGCCGCCCTCGACCGACGTGGCCACCATGCCGAGCCGCGCCAGAAGTTCGAGCGCCGCGTCCGCATGGGGACCGGAAACGAGAAGCGGCGTCTTGTGCAGGGCCGGATGGACCGGCGCCATGATGGCGACATCGACATAGCGCCCGCCAGCTGCCTCGATCGCCTTCGCCGATAGCCGCTTGGCGCCGGGCGAGCAGGAATTGCCATCGAGGTACAAGGCCCCGGCGGGCAAGTTGGATGCCGCCGCCAGTGCCGCCGTGTGGGCCTGGTCGGCCGTGACCAGCGAGAACACGATCTTGGCGCCCGCAAGCGCCGCCGCCAGCGTGTCGCGACCCTCGACCTCCCACTGCCGATAGTCGCGGAGCTTGGCGGCACGCACGCCCGGATCGACGCTGTCCGTCTTGAGATCGTACACGCTTGGCCGGATGGCCGGCAACGCCTGGCGCCACCCCTGCAGAACGGCGGACGCCGCTTCGCCGAAACCGACATAGGCGATCGCGCCGGGGACCAACGGGTCGGGGATGTCAGCGGCAACGGCCATGATCGTTTCCTCGAAGGCTCGATCGTCGCCTAGCATCCGGGACGCCGCCGCGGTCATTTGTTCGCGTCGAAGCGTATTGATTTATTGAATAGCGTCGGCGCTTGCCTGGCGAACCAGATCGAGGAACCGCTCCTGCGTGGCGGTCGGTCGCCAACTCCTGCGGAAGGTCAGGCCGATCGCCCGGCTGTTGCCGCGCAAGGCGACGTCGAGCTGTACGAACACACCCGTATCGATCTCCTGGCGCACCTGATGCTGCGAAATGATGGTGATGTAGTCGCCAAGCGCCAGCAGGCCGCGCACGAGGATCAGCGACGAGGACACCACCCGCACCGGCGTTTGCGGCAGGTCGGCGATTTGCAGCAATTCGTAGAGATAGGATCCCGCCGGCGTCGTCATGGGCGGCGCAACGAAAGGAAAGGCGAGCGTTTCCTCCAGGCTGACGTTGCGCCTGCCGGCGAGCGGATGGCTCCTGCCGGCAAACAGCGCCAGCGGATCATCGAACAGGCGCTCCTGTCGAACGTCGTCCACCGGTGGCGGATCGCGCAGGGCGCCGATCATGAAGTCGATGTCGCCCTGGCGCAGCAGGCGGAGCAATTCGTTATAGGGGCCGTCGACTGCGCGCAGTTGAACACCGGCGCGCTCGCGCACCATCGCATCGATGGCGCGCGGCATGATGGCGGTACGCGCCAAGGGCAGCGAACCGATCACGATATGGGTCGAATCGTGGCCGAGCGCCGCCGCGATCTCATCGAAACCCTGTTGCAGTTCCGACAGGAACAGCTTGGCGCGCTGGGCGAAGGCGAGCGCCGCCGGGGTCAGCGCCATGCCGTCTTCGGCGCTTTCGAACAGCGCCATCCCGCTGAGCTTTTCCAGATTGCGCGCGGCCCGGTGCAGCGATGGTTGGGATACTCCGACGTTGCGGGCGGCCATCGAGAAACTCGAGGCCTCCGCCATCGCGGTGAGCGAGCGCAGTTGCGCAGCGGTCAGCAACCGGTCGAAATGCGGAAATCCGCGTGCGCCCTGACGTCCGGCGATGCGGGCGGCCTCGCGCGCGCCTGCCGCCAGGTGTTCCAGTGCCCGGTCGACACGGTCCAGGAACGAGGCACCCATCGTCGTGGTCGCCATGCCGCCGGCGCGTCGCTCGAACAGCGCAATGCCGAGTTCCCTCTCGAGCTTCGCGACCGCCTGGGTCACCGCCGGCTGCGACAAGTTTTCGCGCTCGGCCGCCGCACTGACGCTTCGTGCCTGCGCGACCGCGCGGCAGACCCGCAGGTGGCGGATATTGGGCAACTCGAACCGCAAGCCTTCGCGCTCCTCCCGACAGTTATAGCCAATCCTTATGATAGGCGTTCTCTTTGGAATGGGAAATCGCGTTTTGCAGGGCCATTGTTCCCCCGATGCCCGCACGGGCGAGAGCGATATCGTGGAGAAAAAGCATGCCGGCCAATAAGACCGCACTCGTGATCAGCGCCCACGCCGCGGACTTCGTCTGGCGCGCTGGCGGAGCCATCGCGCTTCACGCGGAGATGGGCTACGACGTCACGGTAGTCTGCCTCTCCTTCGGCGAGCGCGGCGAGTCCGGAAAAATCTGGAAGCGCGCCGGCGTGACGCTGGAGGAAGTCAAGGCCGAACGCCGCAAGGAGGCCGAGGCCGCCGCGCAAGTCCTCGGCGTCCACGACCTCGTCTCCTTCGACCTTGGCGACTATCCGCTGGAAATGGACAGGCAAGCGAAGTTTCGCCTCGTCGACGTCATCCGCAAGGTGCAGCCGGCATGGATGATGAGCCACTCTATGTGGGACCCCTACAACACCGACCACATGTACGCGACCCGCGTGGCGCTGGAGACGCGCATGATCGCCCAGGCCTGGGGCCACAATCCGGGCGAGAGAGTGCTGGGCGCCCCGCAGCTCTATCTGTTCGAGCCGCACCAGACCGAGCAGATGGGCTGGAAACCGGATGTCTTCCTCGACATCACGCCGGTGTGGGACAAGAAGCGCAAGGCCATCGAGTGCATGGAGGGCCAAGAGCACCTGTGGACCTACTACACCAATGTCGCCGAAAACCGCGCCAACCACTTCAAGCGCAATTCCGGCGGCCAGTCGGGCGGGCGTGACGCCAAATATGCCGAGGGCTTCCAATCGGTCTTCCCGCGCACGGTGGACGAACTCTGATGGCCGTCGTTGTCCAGAACATCGAGCGCGCCGATCCGGCGGTCATCGCCGGCCTCGCCGAATGTGGCGTCGCCACCGTTCATGAGGCGCAGGGACGCAAGGGCCTGCTCGCCTCGTGCATGCGGCCGATCTATGCCGGCGCGCAGGTCGCCGCGTCCGCCGTCACCATCTCTGCCCCGCCCGGCGACAACTGGATGGTCCATGTGGCCATCGAGCAGGTGAAAGCGGGCGACATCCTCGTCCTCGCCCCGACCAGCCCGTGCGAGGACGGCTATTTCGGCGATCTGCTGGCGACCTCCATGCAGGCGCGCGGCGGTGTCGGTCTCATCATCGACGCCGGCGTCCGTGACGTGCGCGACCTGACGGCGATGAAATTTCCGGTCTGGTCGAAGGCGGTCTTCGCGCAGGGAACGGTCAAGGAGACGCTCGGCTCGGTCAACGTGCCGGTCGTGTGCGCCAACGCGCTGGTCAATCCGGGTGACGTGATTGTCGCCGACGATGACGGTGTCTGCGTCGTGCGCCGCGAGGAGGCTGCCGACGTCCTGGTCAAAGCGAGGAAGCGCGTTGCCGCCGAAGAAGACAAGCGCCGGCGGCTCGCCGCCGGCGAGCTCGGCCTCGACATCTACGACATGCGCGGACGCCTCGCCGAGAAGGGCCTGAAATATGTCTGAGGCGGCACCGGGCGTGCGTTGCATGTGGATGCGCGGCGGCACGTCGAAGGGCGGCTATTTCCTCGCCTCCGACCTGCCCGCCGACACCACCGAACGCGACGCCTTCCTGCTCGCCGTCATGGGCTCGCCCGACCCGCGCCAGATCGACGGGCTCGGCGGCGCCGATCCGCTGACCTCCAAGGTCGCGGTCGTGTCGAAATCGGAACGCCCGGGCGTCGATGTCGACTATCTGTTCCTGCAGGTCTTCGTCGACCAGGCCATCGTCACCGACAGCCAGAACTGCGGCAATATCCTTGCCGGCATCGGTCCCTTCGCCATTGAGCGCGGCCTTGTCGCGGCCAGCGACGGCGAGACCGAGGTGGCGATCCACATGGTCAACACCGGGCAGACGGCAATCGCCCGTATCGCTACGCCGGGCGGAAGGGTCACCTACGCCGGCGAGGCGCGCATCGACGGCGTGCCCGGCACCGCCGCCGCCGTGCCGCTGACCTTCATGGATACCGCCGGCTCCTCCTGCGGCGCGCTGCTGCCAACCGGCAACGCCGTCGATGTCATCGACGGCGTCGAGGTGACGCTGATCGACAACGGTATGCCCTGCGTCGTCATGCGCGCCGCCGACATGGGCATTGCAGGAACGGAGGCGCGCGAGGAACTCGAGGCCAATGAAACGCTGCGGGCGAAGCTGGAATCGATCCGCCTGAAGGCCGGGCCGCTGATGAATCTGGGCGACGTGGCCAAGGCCTCAGTGCCGAAGATGACCATGGTCAGCGCACCTGCGAACGGCGGCGCGATCTCGACCCGCACCTTCATCCCGCATCGCTGCCACGCCTCCATCGGCGTGCTCGGCGCGGTCTCCGTCGCCACCGCCTGCCTGCTGCCCGGCTCGCCGGCGGCGGTGCTCGCCGTCATCCCCGATGGTCCGCGCAAGGCGCTCGCGGTGGAGCATCCGACCGGCGAGATGACCGTCATCGCCGATGTCGACGCCACTGGCGTAGTGACGAGCGCGGCGATCCTGCGCACCGCACGCAAGCTGTTCGACGGCACTGTCTTCGGCCGCTGAGGAACCCTTTGAATGGACGCCAACTACATCCCCTTCGACCCGAACCCTTCGAGGCCCGCCTTCGTGCCGCCGCCCGGCGCCGTCGATGCGCATTGCCATGTCTTCGGCCCGGCCGAGAAATTCCCCTACGCCCCGGAGCGCAAATACACGCCCTGCGACGCGCCGAAGGAGAAGCTGTTCGAACTGCGCGATTTCCTCGGCTTTGAGCGCAACGTCATCGTCCAGGCGACCTGCCACGGCAAGGACAACCGGGCGCTGGTCGACGCGCTTCTCGCCTCCAACGACAGGGCGCGCGGCATCGCCTCGGTCGGGCCGTCGATCACCACCGACGAACTGAAGGCCATGCACGAGGCCGGCGTGCGCGGCGTGCGCTTCAATTTCGTCAAGCGCCTGGTGGATTCCACGCCGAAAGAGGTCTTCCTCGGCATTGCCGAGAAGATCGCCCGGCTCGGCTGGCACATCGTCGTCTATTTCGAGGCCCAGGATCTGGAGGGCCTCATCCCCTTCCTCAGGCAGCTGCCGACCGTCATCGTCGTCGACCACATGGGCCGTCCCGACATCGCCAAGGGCGTCGACCATCCCGATTTCCAGCGCTTCGTCGACCTGATGGCCGACAACACGAATGTCTGGAGCAAGGTCTCCTGCCCGGAACGCCTGTCGGTCGCGGGTCCCCCGGACTATGACGACGTCGTGCCCTTTGCCGGCCGGCTGGTCGAGCGCTTCCCCGACCGCGTGCTGTGGGGAACCGACTGGCCGCACCCCAACATGACGACGCACATGCCGGACGACGGCAAGCTCGTCGACTTCATTCCGAAAATCGCCCCGAGCGAAGAAGCCCGGAAAGCCCTGCTCGTCGACAATCCGATGCGGCTTTACTGGGCCTGAGGGAGAACGCGCAAGGAAAGGACATCTCGATGGACCAGCCAGCATTCGATTATCACATCGACATACCCGGCACGACCATCTTCGACGGCAAACAGGCCATGAAGGGCTATGCGCTGAACAAGATGTGCTACTCGTTCAACAGGAAAGAAAACCGCGATGCGTTCCAGGCCGACGAAGAGGCCTACATGGCCAAATACGGCCTGAACGAGGAACAGAAGCAGGCGATCCGCGCGCGCAACGTGCTCGGCCTCATCGCCGCCGGCGGCAACATATACTACCTCGCCAAGTTCGCCGGCATCTTCAAATTGTCCGTGCAGGACGTCGGCGGATTGCAGACCGGCCGCACCACCGAGGAATTCCGCGAATTCCTCAAGAGCCAGGCGTAGGGAGGAAAGACGATGGCACGCATCCTTGGTGGCATCACCACATCGCACATCCCCGCCGTGGGCAACGCGATCCAGAAGCAGCTTTACGACGATCCGTATTGGAAGCCGTTCTTCGACGGCTATCCGAAGGTTCACGCCTGGATCAAGGAGCACAAGCCGGACTACGTCATCAACATCTACAACGACCACGGCCTCGGCTTCTTCCTCGACCGCATGCCGACCTTCGCCATCGGCGCGGCGCACGAATACCGCAACGAGGACGAAGGCTGGGGCCTGCCCTCGCTCGACCCGTTCCCCGGCGCGCCGGAACTCTCCTGGCACATCATCGAGTCGATGGTCGCCGACGAGTTCGACATCACCTCCTGCCAGGAATTGCCGGTCGACCACGGCTTCGTCGTGCCGATGCAGCTGTTCTGGCCCGGCGCCCCGCATCATCCCGACATGCCGCGGACGGTACCGATCAGCGCCAACACGGTGCAGCACCCGATCCCGACGCTGCACCGCGCCCTCGCCTTCGGCCGCGCGCTGCGCAAGGCGTTGCTGTCCTTCCCGGAGAAGGACGCCAAGATCGTCGTTCTCGGCACCGGCGGATTGAGCCACCAGCTCGACGGCCAGCGCGCCGGCTTCATCAACAAGGAGTTCGACCAGTACTGCCTGGAAAACATCGTTCACAATCCGGACGAACTGACCAAGATCACCCGCATGGAGCTGGTGGAGAAGGCCGGCGCCCAGGGCACCGAATTCCTGATGTGGATGATGATGCGCGGCGCGCTCGGCGACGACGTCACCGAGATCACCCGCAACTACCACATCCCGATCTCCAACACGGCGGCCGGAACGCTGCTGCTGGAATGCGCGGCGTAAGCCTCAGGCGGATTTGAAGGGGATTGAGCCGGGGCGTCGCAAGGCGCCCCGGTCTATTGGTCGGACGGGTCGGCCGCGCCCTTCCTGGCGCTGGAAGAAGACCGTCGCCCCCTACCGCTCCCTCTCCGACGAGCGTGCCCACAGATTGATATGCGCCTCGTGCGCGTGGTGGTCGATGGCGGCGAGTTCTTCCGACGTGAAGTCGCGTTTCGCCAGAGCGCCGACGCAATCGACGATCTGCTCGGGCCGGCTGGCGCCGATCAACGCCGTGGTGACGCGATTTCCCCGCAGCACCCAGGAAATCGCCATCTGCGCCAGCGTCTGGCCGCGCTTCTCGGCGATGGCGCCAAGCGCGCGGATGTCGGCGAGCGTCTTGTCGTTGAGCATGCCGGGATCGAGCGACTTGCCCTGCGTCGCCCGGCTGCCTGCCGGCGTGCCCGTCAGGTACTTCGCTGTCAGCATGCCCTGCGCCAGCGGCGAGAAAACGATGGAACCGATGCCGAGATCGTCGAGCGTATCGAGCAGGCCGTCCTCCTCGATCCAGCGGTTGAGCATGGAATAGGACGGCTGGTGGATCAGGCAGGGGATGCCGAGCGATTCCAGGATCTCCACCGCTTCGCGCGTGCGCTTCGAATTGTAGGACGAGATGCCGACATAGAGCGCGCGGCCGGACTTCACCGCCGTCTCCAGCGCCCGCATCGTCTCCTCCAGCGGCGTGTCAGGGTCGAAGCGGTGCGAATAGAAGATGTCGACATGGTCGAGGCTCATGCGCTTCAGGCTCTGGTCGAGGCTCTGCAGCAGGTATTTGCGGCTGCCCCATTCGCCATAGGGGCCGGGCCACATGCGGTAGCCGGCCTTGGTCGAGATCACCAGCTCGTCGCGATAGCCGCGGAATTCGGTACGCAGGATCTCGCCGAACGCCGCCTCGGCCGCGCCCGGCGGCGGGCCGTAATTGTTGGCGAGGTCGAAATGGGTGATGCCGAGGTCGAAGGCCGTGCGGCACAACGCCACCTTGGTGGCGTGCGGCGTATCATGGCCGAAATTGTGCCACAGCCCGAGCGAGATCGCCGGCAGCAGCAGGCCGGAGCGTCCGCAGCGGTTGTAGGTCATCGTGTCGTAGCGCTTGTCGCTCGGCTGCCATCCCATGGCACTCTCCCTGTCGTCCTGTCGTCTTGAACGCGACGGTTTCCGGCGACCGCGTCGGACCGGCAAGCCGAAGTGGTACCCGCGCGCCAACGCCGGCGCAAGGCGGACCCGGCTCCCCGCCATCATTGCTCCGCCTGCACACCAATGGACGTTAGCCGAACCCTTTCAGGCGGGTGTAGAGATCGACATAGCGAGCAAAGCCCTCGTCGTGCCGGGCGCGGCGGTGCAGGTTCGGTTCGAACACCCGCTCGACCGCCACAAGCGCCTTCGACGCCTCGCCGATCGAGGCGTACAGCCCGCTCGACACCCCGGCGAAAATGGCGGCGCCGAGCACGCCGGAATCGGTATTGGCCGTGCGCTTCAGCGCGCGGCCGAGCACGTCGGCGCGGATCTGGCACCAGATGTCGGAGCGAGCACCGCCGCCGGAATGGGTCAGCGTGTCGACGCTGAAGCCGGCGGAATGCTCCAGGCTGTCCATCAGCAGGCGCACCGAATAGGCGACCCCTTCCATCACCGCGCGCGACAATTCGGCCGGACCCATCGAGCCGTCCACGCCCGAGAACGACGCACGCGCTGCCGGGTCCCACAGCGGCGCTCGCTCGCCCTGCAGGTGCGGCAGGAAGATCGGCGTCGGCAACTCCGGATCCGACGCCTCGACCAACTCGGAGATGCCGTCGGGCGAGCGCCCGAGAAGCCGTGCCATCCAGGCGACGGACGCGCCGCCAGCCTGCGTCGGCCCGGCATGGACGACGATACCCTCGCATTCGGGAAAGGCGATCACCCCCGGCGTCGGCACCCGTCGCGACGAGACGATGCCGACGACCTCGCTCGTCCCCGACAGGTAGACCGCGTCCCCCTCGCCGGACACGCCGGCGCCGATCATGCCCGACCAGGCGTCCATCGTTGCCGTCGCCAGCGGAATACCGGCGCCGGGCAGGCCCTCGCGGATCCGTCCAGCCACCTCGGTGAAGCCCTTCAGCGGCGGCAGTTTCTCCCGCGCACCTGGGACGAGGGCGACGAGCGGCTCGACATAGGCAAGCGATTGGTCGATGACGCCGAAAGACGACATCGGATCGGCCGCGGCCTCGCCGGTCAGGTGCAGGAGGCAATAATCCTTCGGTGCCATCACCCAGCGGGTCCTGCGCCAGGTCTCGGGGAAGCGCTCGCGGACATGCGCCATGCGGGCGAGAACGTGGCTGGCGTCGACGGGCAGTGGCGCCCCCCACCATTTCAGCCGGTCCGCCTCCGGCACCAGCCGGTCGAGCGCCGCCGCCTCCGCCGCGCATCGTCCGTCCTGCCAGACGATCGCCGGCAGCTGCGCCTCTCCGTTCCCGTCGACGAACACATGGGTGTTCACCTGCGAGCACAACCCCGCTCCGGCGATGGAACCCGCGGGCAAACCGTCCGTCAGTTCGCCGAGCGCGGCCAGGACCAGCCGCAGCCAGTCGCGCGGATCCTGCTCCACGAATCCGGCCGCCGGGCGTTGCGTTGCGTAGCCTTCCTGGAAGACGCGGACCGGTCGCCCCGCCGGGTCGAACAGTGCCGCCTTGACCGAAGTGGTGCCGACATCGATGCCGATGAGAAATGGTCCGTCCATGCGCCTGCGATCCGCCGAAATTATCGCGGCGAGTTTTGCCGAGATTGAAGGGGCATTCAATGCCGTGCTACGTCCTTGCCGCCGATCGACGCGGTTCAGTTCAAGGGAGAAAAGACATGGCATCGGGTTTCGCTGGCAAAATGGCGCGCATCGCCCTCCTCGCGGGTGCGGCGCTGGTTTCCACCGGCGCATGGGCAGCGGGAAAAATCGCCGTGATCACGCCCTATCTGGCGCAGCCGGGCACGCAATTCTACGTCGAGGCCTTCCAGGAGGAAGCCAAGGCGAACGGCTGGGACGTCAACGTCGTCGACACGAAGGGTGATGTTGCCGCTGTGATCAGCCGCCTTGAGGACGCCGCTACCCAGAAGGTCGACGCCATCGTCATCAATGTCGATCCGTCGCAGGTTTCGGCCGGCCTGGAGGCCGCCAAGGCCGCCGGCGTGCCGGTCTTCGGCATGGACGCCGGAGCCAACCCGCTGCTCGTCACCAACGTCACCTCCAACGGCTACTCGATGGCCGCCGACACCGCGGCCTATGTCGTCAATCGCATCAACGGCAAGGGCGGCGTCGTGATGTTCGTGTTCGACGCCTTCCCGCCGGTGCAGCAGCGCGGCGTCATCGCCGATACGATCTTCAAGAACAATCCCGACATCAAGGTCATCGACCGCGTGACGCCGGACGTCGCCGACGGCGGCATCGCCGATTCGCGCGCCAAGATGGAGGCGATCCTCGCCGCCAACCCGGACAAGGGTTCCATTGCCGCCGTCTGGGCCGCCTGGGACCAGCCGGCGCTCGGCGCGCTGCAGGCGATCGAGGCAGCGGGCCGCGGGGGCGAGGGCATCGTCATCACCGGCATCGACGCCAATCCGCAGGCGCGCGAGGCGATCGCCGCCGGCGGCAATTTCGAGGCTTCGATGGCGCAGGACTTCAAGGGCATCGGCCGCGCCACGGCGGATGCCGTGAAGCGCCAGCTTGCCGGCGAGACCATCAAGCAGAGCGTGATCTACGTTCCCACGAAGCTGATCACCGCCGCGAACGTCAAGGATTGACCGCAATCGCCGACCCCGGCCGGCCACGCCGGCCGGGGTCGTGCCGAACGGCCTCCATGCAGCTGCTTTCCGTCAACGGACTCGCCAAATCCTTCGGCGCCGTCAAGGCGTTGCGCTCGGCCTCGCTGGAGCTTCGCGCCGGCGAGATCCATGCTCTGATGGGCGAGAATGGCGCGGGCAAGAGTACGCTGATCAAGATCCTCGCGGGCGCGGTATCGCCGGACGATGGCGAAATTGTCGTGGACGGTCGAACCGTCGCGATTGAAGGACCGCAGCGGGCCCATGCGCTCGGCTTGCGCTTCGTCCATCAGGAACTCAATGTCGTGCCGTCGCTGAGCGTGGCTGAAAATCTTCTGCTGGGACGGCGGCTGCCCCGCCGCCTCGGCCTGCTGGTCGACTGGCCCGCGCTCTATCGCGAGGCCGGCACGGCACTGGGCGCGCTCGGCATCGACCACATCGATCCTCGCCGGACGATGGCGCGTCTGCCGCTGGTCGATCGCATGCTGGTCAGGATCGCCGCTGCATTCCACGAAACCGGAGGCTCGCGCGGTCGCATCTATGTCATGGACGAACCGACCGCCGCGCTCTCTGCCACCGACGCCGAGAAGCTCTTTGCCATCATCTTCCGGCTGGCACGCGAGGGCTGCGCTGTCCTCTATGTCTCGCATCGCATGGACGAGGTCATGCGAATCTCCTCCCGTATCACCGTACTGCGCGACGGCGAGACGCGGGCCGTCCTGGAAACGGCATCGACGACCCGCTCGTCCGTGATCGAGGCGATGACCGGACGTGCCGTATCGGAGGTTTTTCCGCCGCGGCGGGCGTCCGCCGCAACCGGGCTCGCCTTGTCGGTGCGCGGCCTCGCCGATGAAATTTTAAGCGATATTTCCTTCGGCGTCGCGCGGGGCGAGATACTGGGTGTCGCGGGCCTGGAAGGTTCAGGACAGAACCGCCTGCTGCGCGCGCTGGTCGCGGGTGGCGCGAGGGGCGATATCCTCATCGCCGGTCGCGTGGCGCCTCGGCGCGAACCGGCCGATGGCTGGCGCGCCGGCCTCGGCTACGTACCGCGCGAGCGGCGTTCGGAAGGCATCGTCGCGAACGCGGGCATCATCGCCAACGTGACACTGCCCCATCTGGGTCACTTGGCGCGTTCGCGCGTGCTGCTCGATCGAAGGCGCGAGCGGTCGGCGGTCGAGACCGTGGCGCGCCGGACCAGACTCAAGTCGGCCGGCTTGCACCAGCGCCTGTGGCAGCTCAGCGGCGGCAACCAGCAGAAGGTGGTCTTCGCCCGCGCCATCGCCGGCGCGCCGGACGTGCTCGTGCTGGACGATCCGACCCGCGGCGTCGATGTCGGCGCCAAGCAGGACATCTATGCGCTCCTTCGCGAATTGACGGCGGCGGGAACCGCCGTCGTTCTCGCCTCGTCCGACCAGGACGAACTGATCGGCATGGCCGACCGGGTAGCCGTCATGCGCAACGGTCGCCTGTCGACCATCGTCCCGGCGCTGAGTTTGACGCCGCAAGCCTTGCTGGGCCTGTGCTACGGGGAACCTTTGCCGTGATGCCGGTACTTCGCCGCTACGGAACGCTGATCGGGGTCGCGATCCTGATCCTGTTTTTTTGGGCGAACCTGCCGGGTACGTTCATGACCGGCCGCAACTGGCTCAACATCTCGCAGCAGATGAGCATGCTGGCCGTAGTCGCCTTCACCATGACGGCGGTCATGGCCATGGGCGATTTCGACCTGTCGGTAGGCTCGATGGCCAGCCTCTCGGGCATTGTCGCCGCCCTTGTCTTCACCGCCAGCGGATCGGTCTCGGCCGGCGTCACGCTGGCGCTCGCCGCGGGGCTCGCCGGCGGGCTGATCAACGGCTTTCTGGTCTCCTACGTCGGCATCCTTCCCTTCGTCGCCACGCTCGGCACGATGACGGTCTTTTCCGGCGTCGCCTTCCTCGCGGCCGGCGGAAAGACCATCTTCGGCAGCGCCATTCCCGCCGTCTTCTCGGGGTTCGCCAAGGGCGGCCTCGCGCTCGGCGACGGCGGCTTGACCATTCCCAATCTGACGATTGTCGCCGCGCTCGTGCTCGTCGCCGTATGGGTCCTGCTCGAGCAGACGGTGTTCGGGCGGATGCTCTATGCGATTGGCGGCAATGCCGAGGCGGCGCGCCTGGCCGGCGTTCGCGTCCGGCGCCTGCGTTTCGCGGCCTTCGCCATCACCGGCACCGGCGCCGCGCTGGCGGGGCTGATGTATGCCAGCCGCGTCGCCTCGGCCAATCCGACGCAGGGATCCGGCCTCATGCTCGACGCCATCGCCGCGGTCTTCCTCGGCATGACCATGAGCGAGGAAGGCGAACCGCGCGTGCTGCACACATTCGTCGGCGTGCTCATCCTCGGGGTTCTTTCCAACGGCCTCACGCAGATGAACATCGATTCCTATGTCCGCGAGATCCTGATCGGCTCGATCGTCATCGGCGCCGTGGCGGCGAGCAGCCTTTCGCGCCGCAGTGGATGAACGGACAGAACCGCGTCGCGTCAATCGGTCGACTGCATGGCGGCACCGGTCCATGCGCGACATGAAGCCAATCGGCACCGCGCCGGCGAAATTTATCTGCCGCCCGGGAATCGCGGAAAATCGGGCCTTCGAAAGACAATTCGCAAAATGCATGGCGGAGGACGGGAAAGCCGGTGTGGGCTTGCTTCTCCGGCTTCTGCGCATCCGATCGCCGTTGCGCGAAATTTCAAAGTAATGGCGGAGAGGGAGTCCGCCTTTTCAACATCGCAAACAGTCTCACCTCGTTGCAGGTGATCTCATGAAGCGGCATATTATCAGTATGTTGATTGATTTTCCTGCGTCAGTCTGTTTCATTTCGTCTCATCGAGTCGCACGCGCGATGTGGGGCTGGATGTGGGGCCATTCGGAGCGAGGAGGCAAGCGATCATGCTGTCCGATGCCCGTGCAAGACGGATTTCGCCGAAGGACAAGCCGCTTGCCGCCGGCGGCGTTGCGGGCCTCTTCCTGTTCCCATCGTCGCGCGTGGGCCAAGGCAAATGGATCCTGCGCTTTGTGTCGCCGGTCACCGGAAAGCGCCGCGACATGGGGCTCGGAGCCTATCCGGGGCTCGGGATCGCGGCTGCGCGAAAGGCCGCCATCGAGGCACATGAGCTGATCGCCATCGGTTCCGATCCGATCGAGGTAAGGAGGCAGGCCGAGGAGGAGACACGGACCCATTCCGCGGTGCCGACCTTTCGGGAAGCCGCCGAACGCGTCCACGCCGCGGTCAAGCCGGGGTTCCGCAATGCCAAGCATACCGACCAATGGATCAACACGCTCGCCGACTACGTCTTCCCAGCGATCGGCGATCGGCCGGTGACCGAATTGAGGGCTCGCGACTTCGCCGACGCGCTGCGGCTGATCTGGCTCACAAAGCCCGAGACGGCCTCGCGCGTACGCCAGCGTTGCGACGCGGTGATGAAGTGGTGCGCGGCGCGCGATCTTGTCGCCGCCAGCCCGCTCAGCGCCATCGATGTCCTGCTTCCCCGCCAGCCCGGCAAACGGGAAAGGGTGGAGCATCATCCGGCCGTGCTATGGCGTCGGTTGCCCGAAGTGGCCAGGACGCTGTTCCACGAGCAGCCGCCGACGATCGGGCGCCTGACGCTGGAGTTCCTCGTCCTGACCGCAATGCGTTCGGGCGAAGTCCGCGGCATGACCTGGGACGAGGTCGATCTGGAGAGCGGGACATGGACCATCCCCGCTAGACGGATGAAGATGAAGTCCATACATCGGGTTCCGCTCTCGGCGCAGGCTTTGGCCATCCTCCGTCTTCAGGCGACGCAACGCGGGGCCAGCCCCCTTGTGTTTCCGTCCCGCCGAAACACGCCCGTCAGCGACATGACGCTGACAAAGGTGCTTCGCGATGCCGAAATCCCCAGTGATACGCCGGGGCGCTTCGCCACCGCCCATGGCTTCCGCTCTTCCTTTCGCGACTGGGCGTCCGAGAACAACTATCCGCGGGATCTCGCCGAGAAGGCGCTTGCTCACACGATCGGCAACGCAACCGAGGCCGCTTACCACCGCACCGATCTGTTCGCCGCCCGCCGGCCGATGATGGACGACTGGGCCGGGTTTGTAAGTTCCCAATCCCGATAACCGCGCTGAAAGGCCGAGATTCCGCAATACCCGGGCGGGACCCTCCCGTCCCTGACCTGAGAGCCAGTTACGGGACGTTCGGAAAGAACCTGCCAATTGTTTGCACCGACAACGAACGACCGAAATGGGGCCGGAAACGGGCTGTCGACTTTAGGGATTCGTAGTGGCGTTTGCGGTCATCCGGCGTAACTGATTTGATCGCGATACTGTATTCTGCTCAGGATCCGGGCTGGCTTTTCGGAAAGGCGATTCCGGTCCAGTTATTTCGATAATAGGCGTCGAGGCCGGCGGCGTTGACGTCGAAACGGGTCCGAGATGTGCAGTTCTACGAATTGGAAATGGCACCATCGAAGCACGACAATAGGTCATGGCGCTTGGACGGGGTAGCCGAGATCCAGCCTGCGAGAAACTCGCGCTCACCGTCTGCAATCTGTTCCCAAACAAGCAGCCGGCTTTTGCTCCAACGATTGACGGTACGGTGCAAAGAATAATCCGTCCGTCACGGGCTTCCTAGCATAATTCATGAAAGCCGATGTGTTCGGCGACTTTTTCGAGGCCTTCCGTTAAGATTTAATGATTCGGGACCTGCATTCGCTTACGCTTATTCAGCCTCCGATTGTAGGTGACTTGCTCGGCGCTTTCCGGATTTGCTTGTCGGGTATGCGTATTTCTTTGACCAACGTAAAAAGTACGGATTTTGGATGTCGAGGGATCTGGGGTCGACAAAACTGTGCCGGGGCGACAGCAGTTTGTAAAAAAAATCCTGAAAAACCGGACGATAAATATATCGCCGGTTGCAGCGCCGGTTTTTTCATCGTCGAAGTCACGGCTGCTTCGGCTTCTGCACGCCACGACATTTTGGTTGTTTGGAATAGGTAGCGCCGCTTTCGCCGGCGACTTCACGGTCAATTGGGGAACTGCGCCTTTTACATGGACGGCCGGGGCTACGGGGCCAGTGACTTTCACGGCCACGGACCAGTACGGTTTCCAGGTCCAGGCCCGCGTAACGGTTGTACGGACGGGGGGGGCTGCGGTCGCCGGCTATCCGGACGACCTCACCGGTTTCGGTACCCAAAGCAGCCTGTGGCTTGTCTGGGACGCCGCCAGCGGGTCGAGCGGCGTCGGTGAATCGACCAATACGGCGACGCTGGAAATCCTCTCCGGCGGCCTCCCCTTTGCGACGAATGGCATCACTTTCCGCGTTGCCGACATCGATGCCACGGATAACAACGACGCGGCAGACCGCTGCGATTTCGTAACGCTGACCGGCAACGCCGGCAGCCCGGCGCTTTCCTACGTCGGCGGTACGCCGGCGACGCGCTCGGTCATCACTGGGCCAGGCTCGGGGTCCGGGTCGACCGGCACGCTCGCCGCCAACCAGGCCCAATGCGTCTACAATACCGGAACGACAGGGTCGCCTACGTCGTCCGGTGACGATCTGGGCACGATTCTCGCCACTTATCCAAGCGGCACGCACACCGCGACGGTCGCCTATGACGAATCGATCGAGAACGTCTACGGGGTGACGAGCCGCGATGCTGCCGCACGCGGCGTTGGCGTATTCTCCGCCGGCGTCGTAACGATCAACAATTCGATTTCGCTGGCAAAATCGACGACGACGACATCGTATTCGTCCGTCGGCCAGGTCATCACCTACACCTATACGGTGACCAACAACGGCCCGCTGCCGATCAATACCGGGCAGAACATCGAAATCCAGGATGACAAGGTCGGCACCTTCACTTGCGGTGCGATCTCGTCGCCGATAGCCTCGGGCGGAACGCACAGCTGCACGGCCACCTACACGGTGACCGCCGCCGATAACGGCAACACCGCGATCACCAACCATGCGATCGCCGGAGTTGGCACCGGAACACAATCCTTCGCCACGCGGCTGCTGTCCAACACGGCGACAGTCACCGTTCCCAACACGGCCAAATTCACCCTGGCGAAATCCGTCGATCACGGTTCGATTGGCAGCGCGACGACACTCGCCTACACCATCACCGCCCATAACATCAGCGCGCTGCCGCTGACGGGAGTTACGCTGTCCGACACTCTGACGCAGGGCGCAGGTTCCCTCACGCTGACGAGTGGACCGACCCTCGCGCCCGGCGGCGACGCGGACGCCGACGGCGTGTTCGATCCCGGCGAGACATGGGTCTACACCGCGACCTACGCGGCGACGGCATCGAATATTTCCAACGGCGCCGATATCACGAACGTCGCCGTGCTCACGACCAGCGAGGCCGGATCGAAATCGACGGTCGCGACAACCACGATCACCCCACCGGCCTTTGCCTGCGCCGGCGACATGTATGCCTCGCCCAACGTGATTTCGGGGTCGTCGGGCACAACGACCTGTACCAACACCGGCTCGTCAGGCGAGACAGGCGAACACAACCTGTCAGGTTCCGCGCTCGAAACGATCTGGTACCAGTGGACGGCGCCGGCCAGCGGCACCGTCACCTTTGAAACCTGCAGCGCGGCCGATACGAATTTCGACACCACGCTCGGCCTGTTTCAGGGCGGATTTGGATCCGGCAATCTGCTCGCCTCAAACGACGACACGACCGGTTGCGCCACGACAACCACGACGAACCGCGCCAGCCGCATAAGCTATTTGGTGACGGCAGGGCAGACCTACAGGATACAGGTCGACGGATACAACAATGCCGATGGCAGTTTCCGCCTGACCTGGTCGATTCCCGTTGCACAGGCCGCCATCGCCAAATCGGTCGACAAATCGTCGATCGCGACGACAGGCGCGCTGACCTACACCATCATTGTCGACAACACCGGCAACCAGAACCTCACCTCGCCCGTACTCGGCGATCAGTTGAAACAGGGCGCGACGGTTCTGGCGCTCGCCTCCGGTCCCGTCCTGATTTCGGGCGATGCCAATGCCGACGGCATCCTGCAACCGACCGAAACCTGGATCTACTCGGCGACCTACAGCGTCACGCAGGCCGACCTCGACAACGGCGTCAACCTCGTCAACACCGCGACCTTCACATCGGCCTTGACGTCGGCGATTTCGGCAAGTGCGACAACGACCCTGGGCGGCTCGCCCAACCTTGCGATCGTCAAGACGGCGACACTCGTCAAGGCGTCCGGAAACACGCTGGCCGGCGTCGCCCAGGTCAACGACACGATCAACTACCTGTACGACGTGACCAATACCGGGAGCTTCACCTTCACGAACGTCGAAGTGGCCGACGCACACAACGCCACGGGATCGTTCTCTGATCCGGTTCACACCGGGTTGTCCGACAACGGGACGACGGGAGATTCGCCCGACATCAACGCCGACCCGACAATCTGGGGGCGCCTGGCGCCGGGCGACACGGTCCATTTCGCCGCCAGCTATACCGTCACCCAGACCGACCAGGACACGTTGTACTGATGGGCGCGGCGGCTTTCACCTGCTTCAGGACCTCGCGGCGGACCCGGCCAGGCAGAGCCATCGCCGGGCAGCGACGCATGTGGCGCAAAACGATCGACGGCGTGCCGGGCGGACGCCGTTTCACCCGACCTTCCCGCTGGTCCACGGCACCACCGGGCGCCGAGAGGCCTCCCGACTTCCCGCCAGGGAGGCGCCGCCGACGATGTTGAGAACCTGAGTTCGAACCGCAAGACGACCAAAAGCAGAATTCAACCGGATACCGCCACAGGGGAGCGAATCCATGTCCATCCAAATCTCGATCAACACCGCGCACAGGACCAGATCGCGCGCGCGCATCAGCGTATCGGCACTGGCCGTCTCGGCCCTTCTTGCCGCGTCGCTTCCGGCCGGCGCGACCATCGACAACACCGCCACCGCGAACGGTACGCCCGCGCGCGGCGCTTACACGCCGGCGACTGACGATGCCACCGTTCCGGTCGCCTCGGCTTCGCCGCAAGTCTCGGTTGGCAAGACTGTTTCGTCAGTGACCGTCGCCAACGGCAGCAACACCGGATACACGGATGGCGGCGACATCATTACTTTTCGCTATGCGATCACCAATAACGGCAATGTCACGTTGACCAACGTTACTCCGGTTGACACGGGCCCCACCTTCAACGGATCGGCCGGCCAGAACGCTCTCACCGCTTTCGTCCACCAGCCAACCGACCCATCGAACACCACTGGCGTCACGCCTGCATCGGTCGCGCCCGGGCAGACGGTGGTGTTCACCTCGACCTATACCCTCGGCACCCTGGACTATCTGCGTGCCGCCCAAGTCGACGATGGCATCGACAACTCGGCGACCGGCGATTCCGATCAGAACCCGACGACCAATACCTCAACCGCGACCTACAACATCCTGGCGGCGCCGAACCTGCAGATCACCAAGGTGGCGACGCTGACCGAGACTGTCGGCAATACGACCGATGGTTTCGCGGAGGTCGGCGACACAATCACATATACCTACACGGTCCTCAATACCGGCAACGTTTCGATGACCGATGTCGCGATCTCGGACGACCACGAAAACGGCCAACCTGGTGCTGTCGTGCTCAATTCGGCGACCGGCACGATCGGAACTGGCTCGGGACAATGGGAAGTCGCGGAAGACACAGGCGTAACCCCAACCCTTGGAACGAACAGCGACGACGGCACGGACGGCGACTTCGACTCGCTCGCCGTCGGCGGCCAGGTCGTCTTCACCTATCACCACACGGTTACCCAGGCCGAATTCGACGCACAGTAAATGCAGGGAAGGCAAAACATCATGACTCGCAATTTCATGGCTCGGGAGGGTTCGGGCGTTGTCCTGCGAACCCTGCGCATACTGGCCGCCAGCACGGCATCGCTGGCCGCCTTCGCCAATACGCCGGCCGCATTCGCTGCCGGTGCCATCAGCAACGACGCCACGGCCAGTGGCACGTATAACTCGTCGACCTATACGTCGCCGGTCGGCAGCGCGACTGTCCCGCTCGCCGATCCCACGCTGAGCCTCACCGTGGTGAAGACGGGAACGCTTCAGCCGGGCAGCGACGGCCATCTCGATCCGGGCGACACCATCAGCTATACGATCGACGTGACCAATGCCTCGTCGGCGACGGTGACCGACGTGTCGCTGACCGAAGACGGCGCGACGTTCAACGGTACGGCCGGCACCGGAAGCTTCAACTCCGTTTCGCCGGCAAGCGTAGCCTCGCTGGCGCCCGGCGCGACGACGCAGTTCACCGTCACCTATACGCTGACGGCGGCCGACATCTATCGTGCCGCCGCGGTAACGGACGGCGTCGTCAACTCCGTCACGGCGAATGCCACGGGCCCGGGCTCGACGCCGGTCAGCGGAAACGATTCGTCCCAGAACACCATCGCTGCCGATCCGACCATCACCGTCGCCAAGGTTGCCAACCTGACGACCGATGCGAATTCCAATACCGAAGCAGATGTCGGCGATGTCATCACCTACACCTATACGGTCACCAATACGGGCAACGTGCCGCTCACCGGCGTCACGATCAACGACACGCACGAACCGGGAACGGCGCACGAGCTGGTGCTGAATTCGGCATCTGCGACAAGCAACACCACCGGACCATGGGACGAAGTAATCGGAACCGACGGGCCGCTGGCGCCGACAACGGTATCCTCGGATGCCGGGGTCGACGGTTCGTTTGACCTGTTGCAGCCGGGGGCGACTGCTACCTTCACATACGTGCATACGGTTACACAGGCCGAGTTCGACGCTCAGTAGGGCGCCGGTTCGCCGGGATGAAAATCGACCTGCGCCAGGAGACGGCAAGACGCCGCGGAAGCGGACCGGGCATTCGTGCCCGGCTGTTTCTGCTCGTCCTTCTATCCCTGGCGCAGGTTCAGGCCGCGGCCGCGGCCATCGTCAACGACGCGATCGCCCTGGCGCACTACGGCGCCACCACGGTTTCCTCGCCGGTCGTATCGGCCAGCGTTCCGGTCTCGCCGTTCGAAGCCGACATTCAGGTCACCAAGACCGCGGATTCGCCGACCTTCTCGACGGAAGGCCAGCAAGTCGGCTACCACATCACCGTCACTAACATCGGAACCTCGACGCTCTCGTCTGTCGCGGTCCTCGATCCGACTGCCGCGAGCGTCGATTGCCCCTCAGGCAACCCGATCTCCACGCTGGCGCCGGCGCAAAGCGAAACCTGCACGGCAACCTATACGACCACTGCTGCCGACGTTACCGCCGGCGCCCACATCAACATCGCCAGCGTAACGGCGCTGACCGATGGCGGCGATGCGATCGGTCCCGTCACCGCCCAGGCAACGGTGACCCTGGACGCTTCGGCGACCTTGGGTTCTGTCGCCGGAACCGTGTTCCTCGACGGCGATTCCGACGGCGCGCTTTCGGCGGGCGATACTCCGCGGCCGGGCACGACGATCCGGTTGTTGAAGGATGGCGTCGTCGTCGCGGTCACCACCGCCGGCGCCACCGGCAGCTATGCGTTCACCGGCATTGCGCCCGGATCGGGCTATACGGTCGTTGCCGTCGACCCGGCGACGGGCGCGATCATTTCCGGCAATGGCCGGTTCGACGTCGCACCCGGCGCGAACGTGACGGATATCGACCTGCCGATTGATCCATCCGGCGTCGTCTATGATTCCGTCACCCGCCAGCCGGTCGCCGGCGCGCGCGTCGCCATTACCGACGCCGCCGGCGTTCCTCTGCCGGCGATCTGCCTCGTGGCGCCGGCGCAACAAAACCAGATCACGCCTGTCGACGGCACTTATCGCTTCGACATTGTGTCTGGCGCCGATCCGGCTTGCCCGGCCGCGCAAACCGAATACCGCATCGTCGTTCTCCCACCCTCCGGCTATGGTGCGCCGCCATCGGCGTCGATCCCGCCCGACGCCGGCATGCTTGATGCCACCACCTGTCCCGTCGATGCGGTTCCGGGCGGTTCGTGCGAGGTCCAGGTCCAGGACGGCGCGCCATCCGGTGGCGCCGCGACGCTCTACTTCCTGGCCTTCCTGCTGGCGGCAGGTGACCCTCATGTCGTCCACAATAACATTCCGCTCGACCCCGCGGCGGCCGGAGCGGTGGTCCTGTCGAAGGTCGCCGACCGGCGCGTGGCGCATCGCGGAGACCAGATCGCCTACACCATCATCGCCGCGAACAGCGGCGGCACGGTTTCGCCCGCGACCATTGTCGATGTCATGCCGGCCGGTTTCCGCTTCGTCGCCGGATCGGCCAGCGCGGACGGCTCTCCCGTCGCACCGGTCGTATCCGGCCAGCGGCTGACGTTCGGCGGGATGGCATTGCCGGCCGGCGGTTCGCTGACGCTGACGATGCGGCTTGCCGCGCTGACCACTGTCACACCTGGCCGTTACGTCAACACCGCGCGGATCGACGGGCCGGACGGGCAACCCTTGACGGCCTCGGCAACGGCCACGATCGAGATCGTCGGAGAACCGGTTTTCGATTGCTCCGATATCATCGGCAAGGTTTTCGACGACCTCGATCGCAACGGCTACGCCGATGACGGCGAGCCCGGATTGCCGGGCGTGCGCCTTGCAACGGTCAAGGGCGTGCTGATCACGACCGACAAGGCCGGCCGCTTCCATGTCGCCTGCGCCGACATTCCCCAGTCGCAGGACGGGACCAACTTCATCCTGAAACTGGACACGCGCACGCTGCCGACGGGCTACAGCCTGACGACGGAAAATCCTCGCGTCGTGCGCCTGACGGCCGGCAAGGTGGTGAAGATGAATTTCGGCGCGGCGATCGGTCGGGTCGTCCGCCTCGATCTCAACGCGGCCGCGTTCGAAGGCGATACCGACCGCCTGTCGGACAGGTGGAACGGCGCAATCGACACGCTGCTCGCGGCACTCGCGTCGGAGCGGTCGACGCTGCGAATCATCTACCATGGCGAGGCCAGTGAAGCGGCGCTCGCCAGGAAGCGGCTGGCCGCGGTTGCGGCCCTTGTCCAGAAACGCTGGAAATCGCTACCGGACCATTATCGGCTTGAAATCGCAACCGAATTCGAACTGAGAAAATGACCGCTCGGCACGCGGTTAAGACGGCTTTAACCATAAATTGAAAAAGTCCGCTTGGTGAAACGGCCGCTCGGCCGGCTCCAGGCAGGGCGAAATTGAAGTTTCAACGTACATCCGGGCTCGCTGCCATCCTTGCTCCGTTCCTGATGACGGCGCTGGCCGCTGCATTCGCGCCCGCATGGGCAGCCGGATCGGATTGCGCCGATAAGAATTGCCCTTCCGATGCGCCGATGTTCTCCATCAGCGTCAACGGCGAGCATGTGGCAGGAACACCCGGTCAGGGCGATCCGCAACGCCGCGCCGACAAGGGACTCGAATCGGTCGATATCGAGGTCAAGTCCGACGGGCTGGAGCTCAAGCCGTTTCTCAACGTCTCGACCAATCCGATCCGCCGCTCTTTCAAAGGCGGCGAGAAGATCGTTTTCCACGCTTCCTCGAACTATGCGCCCTGGGTCGAACGCGCCGAAATCCGCATCCTTGACCCGGCGGCAGGCGAGGGATCCGAACCGGTCGCGGTGATCCCGGCAACTCTCAACGGCGAGGCCGAGTGGACCATGCCCGCAGACGGTGCCGGTCGGCTTGCCTATTCGCTGCGCGTCTACGATGCACAGGGCCGTATTGACGAAACGGCCCGCGAAGCGCTTCTGCGCACCGAGCGGGACATGCAGACAGGTGTTGCAGCGCCGGCGCCCGGCTATGGCGAGGACCGGGCCGTGACCCGAAATATCGCGCTTGCCGGCGCCGCAATCACCGTCTTTGGTCGAAATGTGCCTGCGGGCGATGCGGTCGCTGTCGATGGGCGGAGCGTGCCGGTCGATGACAATGGCGCGTTCGTCGCCCAGACGATCCTGCCCGCCGGCGAGCACGACGTTCGCGTTTCCGTCGGTGGCGGCAAGAGCGATGGTGTGGACTTCGTCCGCACGGTCAACGTTCCGCAAAACGATTGGTTCTATGTTGCAATCGCCGACCTCACGATCGGCCATCGATCGGGAACGCCAGGTTTCGAAGCGGTTCGCCCCGGCGAATTCCCCGGAATCTACAAGAAGGGTCGGTTAGCCTTCTACCTGAAGGGCAAGGTCAAGGGGAAATATCTCCTGACTGCCGCGGTCGACACCGGCGAAAACGACCTGGCCTCGATCTTCCGGGGCCTTGACCGCAAGGACGCCCGCAGCCTCGTCAACCGTCTCGATCCCGATGACTACTATGCGGTCTATGGCGACGATTCGACTGCCGTGGAGGACGCGCCGACTCGCGGCAAGTTCTATTTGCGCGTCGAGCGGGGCGACAGCCACGTGCTCTGGGGGAACTTCCGCACTTCGATCAGCGATACGGAATTCATGCGTCAGGAGCGGGCGCTCTACGGAGCGCAGGCTGTCTATCGGTCGACAGATACCACCTCCTTTGGCGCCAGGCGCGTCGAGGCATCGGCCTATGGCGCCCAGCCGGGAACCTTGCCGCACCGGGACATCTTCCGCGCGACCGGAGGGTCGGTCTATTTCCTGCGCCATCAGGATGTAACCGCCGGCTCCGAGAGCATCAGCATCGAAGTCGTCGATCCCGTGACCGGCGTCGTTGTCGAGCGGCAACAGCTGACCAACGGAACCGATTACGAGATCGACGCCATCCAGGGCGTTGTCATGCTGAAACGGCCGCTGTCTTCGGTCACCGCGGTGGGCGGGGCAGTGAGTGGGGGAGCAGTTGGCGGCAACCACGTAAACCTTATTGTCCAGTATGAATTCACCCCTGCGGCCGGCGATGTCGACGGCTACGTCTACGGCGGTCGCGCGCAGGCATGGATTGGCGATCATGTCCGTTTCGGCGCCACGGCGATGAATGAAACGACGGGATTGGCCGACCAGCAGACCGGCGGCGCTGATCTGCGCGTCCGTCTTACCGACAGGACCTATGTCGATGCCGAATATGCCCTCTCGCGGGGACCCGGTTTCGGCGCCTCGCTGTCGAAGGACGGCGGCATCTCGATTAGCGATGAAACAACCTCTGGCACCGCCGGCATCGCCGCGAAGGCCTGGCGGGTCAACGCCCATGGCGACATTGCCGATCTTACCGGAGGCGCGGCGAAGGGCACGGTTTCGGCCTACTACCAGGACCAGCAAAAGGGCTTCTCGACCTTGGCGAAGAATGTGACCGTCGATTCCCGTGCCTGGGGGGCGCGGGCCGATCTCCCGTTCGGCCAGGACGTGAAGCTGGCGCTCGCCTTTGACGACTACGCAGACGCCGACGGCAAGCAGAAACGCCTCACCAAGAGCGAAGTGACCTATACCCATGACGAACACTGGAGCGTCGTCTTCGGCCTCGATCACACACTTATGGCCAATCCGACGGCAACGAGCGCGGGCTCGAACGGAACGCGCACGGATATCGGCGCGCGCCTGCGCTACCGCGAAAACAACGACCGCCTTTACTATGCCTTCGCCCAGACCACGATTGCGCGCAGCGGCGACCTCCGCGGCAATGACCGTATGGGCGTCGGCGCCGAAATCAAGCTCGCGAACAAGCTCGGCGTCACCGGCGAAATCTCCTACGGCACGACGGGACTGGGCGGGCTTGCCGGCCTGACCTACGAACCGAACAGCGAGGATCGCTATAACGTCGGTTACCGGCTCGACCCCGACCGGATCTACGACCCGACCGGCGAATTTTCATCTTGGGGAGCAGATCGCGGCGCGCTGGTTTTCGGCGCTCGCCGCAAGTTCGACGATATGTGGACTGCCTACGCCGAAAACTCCTATGACCTTTTCGGCCAATACCAGTCGCTGACCCAGACCTACGGCGTGACCTACACGCCGGATGCGCTTTGGACAGCCGACGCAGCGGCGGAAATCGGCCGCATCAACGACGACACGATCGATCCCGGCACCGGATTGAAGCGATCGGATTTCGATCGCCGCGCCCTCTCGCTCGCGGTCGGCTTCAACGACGAGGAGCGCAAGCTGCAGGCGAGGCTGAAGGGCGAGGTCCGCACAGAACGCTCCGAAGATCACAGCCGCGATCTCGATGCGTTCCTCGCATCGGCCAAGCTGTCCTGGCAGCAGAATCCCGACTGGCGGGCGGTGGCGTCTCTGGACGCGGCCATTTCGGACCGACTGACGACCACAAGGCCGGATGGCGTCTATGTCGAGGGCTCGATTGGTTATGCCTATCGTCCCGTCGCCAACGACCGGCTGAATTTATTACTCAAGTACACCTATCTCCACGACCTTCCGGGACCGGACCAGGTCAATGTCAATGGCGAAATCAACGGCCCCGCGCAGCGCAGCCACATCTTTTCGATTGACGGAATCTACGACATCACGCCAAAGTTCTCGGTTGGCGCTAAATACGCCGCCCGCATCGGAGAACAGCGCGCCCGCGACGCAACGACATGGACCATGAACGACGCGCAACTCGCCATTCTGCGCGCCGACCTGCACATCGTGAAAGCGTGGGATGTAACGCTTGAGGGCCGGGCACTCTGGTCGCGCGCGGCCGATACGGTCGATTTCGGCGCCCTAGCCGCCGTCTATCGCCATGTCGGCGACAATCTGAAACTCGGCGTCGGCTACAATTTCGGTCGTTTTTCGGACGATTTGCGCGACCTGACGCTCAACGATCGCGGGGTATTCTTTAACATCGTCGGGAAATTTTGATTAGCCGCCGCAGGTGGGTGTGTCTTGGGCCCTTTGAATTGGGGCGCTACTGTATTGCTTTAGAAGGAGCATGTGTTAGGTCGGAAACGTTAATCGGATGAAGACTGCCTGGGGCTGTCGCGGAAGATCGAGCAGAAGCTTGCGGCCGATTCGGATGTAGTGACGTCTCATCGGCTTACCCAATCCTTGAAGTGCGCCTATTCTGGAAAAACAAGTAGTGATGTCGTTTTCTTCCGGATTGATTTATTGTGATTGTTTTGATCCTATCGCCGAGTAAATATAAACAATGGATTTCTATTTCAAATTAGCCAGTCGAGATAGAGCTCCGCGGAGATACGGCCGCCGCGTCCAATGGTTTGTATTAGATTGGTTGTGCACAGGAGCGAAAGTTCCCTTATTGCCCGCTCTAAGCCTCTAATCGACAAGAGCGCGCGGCAGCTATTGGGACGAGTACCTCGCATCGCGAATGACCGTTTTGGGGGCGCGTTGCTGACGGGCAGCTTCCGGCCGCAAAACCGGTCAGGCTGCAACGCGCCGCCAAAGCGGTCGTTCAGGCTATAAGCATGTTGCCTGCAAGCTGCCATTCGATCGAGCCGGCGGAAAAGGTCACAGAGGGCGGAAAGCGGACTTGCGGCGGGGCAGCATGGCCGCTGCAGCAATCTTGTAGGAGCCGTCGTTCGGGCGGTTTGCGGCAGGAGGCCAGCCTGTGCAATAAAAGCAGGCTGCCCCCTGTTTCATCCGGATACCTCGATTAGCGCCCGAACAAGCCCTTGACCCAGTTGACGACAGCGGCAGCGAAGCGCGTGAACAGACCCAGCTCTTTCGGCCCCATCGCTTCGACATCCCGCTTGTCACGGGCTTTGACCGCCGCGATGCGCTCCGGCGACATCACCGCGGCCCACCGGATCTGATTGCCGACGATCCAGTAGTGGGATTGGCAGGGAAAGCTCCAGTTGCCGACCGAAGGCCACAGCGAAACGGCTCCGTCCTGCTTCGTCAGATGCCACTTGGCGGCATTGAGGGGCGTGACGACCTCAAGCCCGCAACCACAGCAGCACAAATGCGATGCAGTTGCGTAACGCTTTGAAATATATAAAACCCCGGGCGCAAGCCGTTCGGGAATGAACTCCACGAACTCAGGTCTGATATTCTTAATCTTCGTCATTTTTCCCGTGATACACGATCGCTCCGGCCGCAATGCCAAAGCCAGTGTAGTATTGTTCCCGTGTGTCCTGATAAAAGCCAAAGAGTTTTTTCCACTGCATTACGGCGATGGCCGCATTCAGGGAATTCAGTTCGGCGATCTGGATGTTGCTCGCATACTCGTTGGCCCCGCCATCACCGTCGGCATAGGAGATGTGGGGGGCGGCAAGGTCACGGGTCTCCTTCGTGCTGGTCGTGGTCCGGACGATGCCGCCAAGACTCCCTTCAACCAGGAGGATGCCCATCCCGACCTCGACAAACGGCGTGCCGTTGGCGACCAATCGGGCAACGATCTCTGCCTTGACCGGACCGCGATCCGCGCAAAGGAACACGAAATCTAGGGAATCGAGAAGCGCAAGATTGGTCTCGTCCATGTAGGCATCATGGGTGACGATCCCGTTGCGCATCCGGCTGTAGATCCCCCCGAAATACACCACCTTCTTTTGCCGCTGTTCCAGTTCCTCGTGTCTCGGAGCACCCGGCGACCGGAAGGCATTATGCTGGGAGAAGACATCCCCGTCGATGAGGTGGATTTCCGCGACTGGCGTCTTGGCGACGAAGTCCAGAACATAGCCGCCCGTCCCGCCGAGACCGACGATGCCGATCTTCTGTCCGGCCAGTTTTTCGTTCACCGCACCGATGCCGGCGCGGCTCGTCGCCGTATCGACATACTTGAAGACACCTTCGCCATCGTCCGCACGGATCGCCGGAAAGGTCTGGGCCGTCGCGTCAGGGGCGAGCTTGGTCGCCTCGCCAACGATCCGGCCAAGGTAGGTCGTGATCTTGTGGTGGTAGTCGCGATATTCCGCCTTCGCCGAGAAGGTGAAATCTGCCTGAACCCTGTTGCCGAAGTTCTGGGCCGCCGATCCGTTCTCGATCGACGTAATCTTCCGGCCGTTGCTGTGGCAGGGATGTTCGCCGGTCCAAAAGGCCCGGTGGTCTTTGGGTCGGTTGGTTACATCATCAGACATCTCCAACGAAGAGATCAGGATGCCGTCATACCTCACGGCACCCTGGGCGTTGACGTAGGGGACGTTGCGGACGAGGAGATAGCCGCCCCGGATATCCAGGTCGTATCCCTCATTCTGGAGGCGGAGCAGGTCCGCGCTACGAGCGATTGGTCGGCGTGACATCGAATTCCATCCCTTCCTTGGGTTTGACGGACTGGCCCTCGACGAGCGACCCGGCGGGCTTGTTGCCGTTGCCGCGCGTGTACTGGACCGTGAACTGGACGCCCTCGCCGGTGGGCGGATTATCGAAAGCGAGCGCGATGACCCCGGCGAAGGTCAGGTCATCGTTCTTGGGGACCGTCTTCTGCCGCCCGTTGACGATGATCGTCACGGTCTTCGGCTCGTGGTCGGGGTGTTGGTCGGGCTGGGCCATGTCTGTTCCTTTCTGGCTGGCGCCGGTCGGTTAGTTGATTGCAGAATCGCAACTGGTTTGATATTATCAACTGGAAGGCCGAATTGCAAGATCGCAATTTGTTGCCAATTAGCAAAGGAGCACCCATGACCGACCGGTTTGACAGCGAAGCCTTCTACGCTGCCCTCAATTCAACCCGTCTGAGCCAGCAGAAGACGTGGAAGGAGGTCGCCCAGGAAGCCGGTGTCAACGCCTCGACCCTGACCCGCATGGGTCAGGGTGCCAAACCCGACGTGAATGGCTTGTCCGCCCTGCTCGAATGGTCGCATCTGAAGATGGAGATGTTCATGCGCGGCACCAATCAGGCCGAGTCGGAGCCCATCGCAAAGATCACCGCATTGCTGCGCGCCGATCCCAAACTTACGGCGGACAAGGCCAAGCTGATGGAAGACATAGTGGTCAGCACCTACAACAGACTGAAGGACAGTTGACTTGACTTTGGTACGTGGCTTCAAGGCGCGGGCAAACCGCATCGCCGTCGACGTGCGGAAGAAGATCGGCCTGCCTGACCATGCGCCCATCGACCCGGAAGCTGTCTGCGACCACTACGACATCGTGCTTGAAAAGCTGAGCGAGGTCGAACCGGACAGCCCTTTTCTCGGCGTTCACCAGAACGCATTCTCGGCAGTAACTGTTCCACGGGGCATAATCACCGCCATTACACATAACGATAGCCATCACCCGCACCGGCAGCGCAGCAACATCTGCCATGAGCTCGCCCACTGTTTTCTTGGACATGAAGGCGCGCGCCCGCTGCTCGACGACGGTTCGCGCTCGCGCAACAGCGCCCAGGAAGAAGAAGCCCATTTCCTTTCGGGGGCGCTGCTCATCACGAACGAAGCCGCAAACCGGATCATGTCTATGGGCTTGTACTATCAGGCCGAGGACATCTATGGCGTCAGCAAGAAGATGCTGGACTACCGCCTCCGCGTTAGCGGCGCACGCACCATCTTCGAGCGCCGGATGGGCTACGCGAAGTAGATTCTTCTGCGTCGTCTGGTGCCGTCTGTCGCCCTCACCCAAAGCTGGGCGACCGACGTTCCCGTTCCAGGGATGCTGCACCGAGGAGCGAATGGCAGCTTTACGGAAGCTGCTAAAGACGTCGTGCGCGGCGTCGGACGGCAGCTAACGGCCGAAAGTGACCGATAATCCGGTGCAGACGAATGTCGGCTTATCCCGATCGTCACCAATAACCCGACAGTCTCCTCCCGGCCCCATTTCAGACTTTGGCATCGGATACGAGAGCGTCCACTACCCGCCTGTTTCCATAACTGGTCAGCGCACGGAATGCGGCAGCTTTCGGATATGAATACGAAACGTAGAATGACCGACAAAAAGTCGCTAATCGGCCATTCACGGCTATCCCCTGGCTATCGCGAAGTCCGCACTTTGAATCCGGTATCGGTCCCGATATCCAGATTGGAGAGAGGTCGCTTCTCGTGTTGCAACGGGATCGATTGTTGCGTTGTCACATGATTGGCGCTTTCCGGTAATTCTTTGTCCTAGGAGCGAGGCTTCCGCCGCCGTCTTCGCGCTTCGAAAAGCGCCTCCGCCCGTTCGAATTCCGGCGTGCCTGGCACCAGTTCGTGCTCGTGATAGGCAAGCAGCAGGTCCTTTTCGTCCTCGGTTTCCGTATTGCCCTGACGGATCGCCACGAAGATCGAGTCGCGTCGCTCGCTCGTCATCTTCGCGTAATTGGTCTCGGTAGTCCGCTCGTTTCCGTGCCCCAGATTGTACGACCATGCGGCCCGCTGCGCAGGAGTTCGGCAGAATTCGTCCCGGATCGATTTGAGGTGGTGCTTGAAGGAGTGCGGATTGAAGTAACGGAGCCCTGCCGCCTCGCTTCCACGATGGAATGCACGCCTGACGCCGGCACCGGTTTCCCAGGGGGCGATCGGATTGCCTCCGGTTCGAAGGAGACGGTTTCTCATTTGCAAAGCTGCATCCGGCGGAAACAGCGGGTCCTCCGGCATCCCGCCCAAGGCGGTCATTTCCTCGATCCATGCGATGACGATCGCCTCGACATGCCGACCGACCGGGAACCAGGCGATTTCACCGGACTTCGAATTCTTCACGCGAACTTTGGTCGCGTCGACCATCACCCTCCGCCCACGGAGATCCACATCTCCCAGCCGTAACGACGCCGTTGTGTCGGAACGGGTACCAAAGAGGTAGCTTGCCGCCACGATGGCAAGGTCCCTGCGCTCCGTGCGGGTTTGGGTACGCATGGCGTCAAGGATCGCCAGAATCTGCGCTGTTGTTGGATATGGCCGCGGATTGGGCCGAAGGGCACGGGCGGTCTGGCTCCTGGGCAGGATCGCATAATCGTGGAGTGTCCGATTCAGCCGTCGGTATCCCTCCTGCTCCACTAGCCATTTGAGGAATTGACGCACGTGCGACGCATGATGGGTGATGGTGGAGCGGCTGAGGCGGCCTTCTGATCCTCCGCGACCGAGCATGATCAGTTGCTGGCGCCAGGCATCGACATCCGATTTGGTGATCGAGGCAAACGATTTGCGACGGAGGAATCGCTCGAAATGTCGTACCGCGGCCAGGATCGCGTCAACAGTTTTGGGGTCGTAGCGGGTCAGGTACTGCTGGAAGGCATGCAGGAGCCGTTCGTTCTCGGGCGTCCAGTTTGGGCGTTCCTGTTGCCCTTCTTTCCCAATACCACCGGGTGCTGCGCCTGTAACTTCGTCGATCAAGCCCGGGCTGGTGTTGGTTTCAAAGCATTGTCGCAACAAGTCCCATTCCGTCTCGCCGACCGGTCTCGCGTGCGATCCTTCGCACTCGGGGCATTTAGCTCGAACCCATCTGCCTCCACCACGTTCGGTTTCGAAAATTAATGAAGATGGGTCCGGGAAGAAGTATCGCTTCTCTTTGAAGCAAATGAACTCGCCGACACGCAGTTCACGTCGGTTGGCAAGCCGTCGCTGGCCATGAAACCAGATCAATTCGGCGCCAACAAAGAGCTGCGGATATTGCTCGTCGACCGGTCGAAGTCCACCCGCAACCCAATTCGACAAAGTGTTCCGGCAGATACCGTACAGCACCATGACTTCTTCGACCGAATAGACGCGATTGGCCTTCGGGCGAACGCCCTTGTAGGAGCGGCTCACGGCCGCCGCCTCCGCTTACCTCGATTAGTCGATTTGCCCGAAGATGGATCGCTTGATGCACCGCGCCCCATCATTCTGTTAGGCGCCAAGCACTCCTCAAAGGCTTCGATGTCGACCACGCGCCAGCGCGTGGTTCCCGAGCCAATGATCACCGGTTGCGGGAAGTTTGGGCTCGTCTTGGTCCAGCGCCAGATGGTCGATCGGGAAACACGGAAATGGTCGGCGACCTCGATGTCGGTGAGGTAAACGACGGGGGGCAACCATTTACTAGCAGACGGGCAGGCGACAACCGACTTTGCTTTCGGGCGAGCAGGTCTTGGAACAGGCCTGGCCGTTAGCTCTTTCTGGACCTCGGGGAGATTCGGACGGACCGCTTCGGTTACAGCGACAGGCTCGCCGTCGCCTTTGGCAACGGGATCAAGCAAATCGTATTGGCGGGGAAGTTGACCTTTGGACATGTCGACACATCCGCCCTAGCGGTGTTCGGCACGTCCTGCGCCTCGGTTAAGTCGCGCGCGCCGAGGGAATCGACGCATGTAGAGCAAGGATAGGACTGAATTCCGCGCGATGCAACATCCGCTTGGGAAATGCGGGCCGTTCCCGGGAGTACGAAGAAAATCCGTATTGCGGCGCCGTTGTGTGGGGCTGAATGTGGGGCCAATTTTCTCGCGTCGATTTATATGTAATTATTACAATCAGATAACAAACAATACTGGCGGAGAGGGAGGGATTCGAACCCCCGATACCCTTGCGAGTATGCCGCATTTCGAGTGCGGTGCATTCAACCACTCTGCCACCTCTCCGCATGTGGTTGGCGCGTGTTGGCGCGCGGGCGCCTCGATAGCGGCAAAGACGCCGCGAAACAAGCCCGATTTGGCGACGGCGCGGCGCTTTCGCCTTGACTTCGCATCCCCGCTCTTCTAGGGACACGCGTCTTGCGGCGTGGGGCCTCCCCGCGCCGAAGGCTTTTTATTGAACCCGGCTGAGAAAAAGACGGCCCGGCGCCTGGCGCCAGAGGCCGGACGAACACGGAAAGAGAGAAAGATGTTCGCAGTCATCAAAACCGGCGGCAAGCAGTATCGCGTCGCCGCCAACGACCGCCTGACGGTCGAGAAGCTCGCCGGCTCGACCGGCGATATCGTGGAATTCTCCGAGGTGCTGATGGTCGGCAATGGCGCCGACGTCGCCGTGGGTGCCCCCTTCGTGCCGGGCGCGCTGGTGACGGCCGAGCTCGTCGAGCAGGCCCGCGGTCCCAAGGTGATCTCGTTCAAGAAGCGTCGCCGCCAGAATTCGCGCCGCAAGAAGGGCCATCGCCAGGATCTCACGATCATCCAGATCGCCGAGATTCTCACCGGAGGCGCCAAGCCGTCGAAAAAGGCCGCGGCCAAGGCCGAAGCTTCGGCCGCTCCTGCCGCGCTCATGTCCGCTCCGGCCGCCGGCGGTGTCGTCGACGACATCACGTTGATCGGCGGCGTCGGACCGGCGCTGAAGAAGAAGCTCGAAGGCGCCGGCGTCACCTCGCTCAAGCAGATCGCCGAAATGGACGAGGCGGCGATGGCGAAGCTGGACGAGGACCTCAAGCTCGGCGGCCGTACCGCCCGCGAGGAGTGGGCTGAACAGGCCCGGGAATTGCTCGCCGGCAAGCCGCCGCGGGCCAAGGTTGACCGCGAAGCCGCCAAGGGCGAATAATAGAAAGATCGAAGGAGCAATCCGATGGCACACAAGAAAGCTGGCGGTTCGTCGCGTAACGGTCGCGATTCGGAATCCAAGCGCCTCGGCGTCAAGAAGTTCGGCGGCCAGTCGGTCGTAGCCGGCAACATCATCGTGCGTCAACGCGGCACCAAGTGGCATCCGGGTGCGAATGTGGGCATGGGCAAGGACCATACCCTGTTCGCGCTCGTAGACGGCGTTGTGGCTTTCCAGACGAAAGCCAACGGCCGAGCCTTCTGTGCCGTCAATCCGATGGCCGAAGCAGCGGAGTAGCCGGTTCCGCGACACCACCACCGGCTCCCCATCTCGGGAACCGGTGTCTGGCAAAGGGTCGCCAGAAAAGGATCAGGGAGATGGGGCCGCCATCTCCCTTTTTCTTTGCCTGGAGGGCCCGAAATGAAGATCCTTGTCACGAGACGCTTGACCATCCGGCCTCCGCTTGAGGTGGATTGCGACGACCTCGCCGTCCACCTCGCCGATGGGGCTGTGCGCGACCGACTGCCCTGCGCGCCGGACCTGTCCGGAACCGCCGACATTGCCGCCTGGGTGAAGGACCGTTGCCGCCGGGCCTGCGCCGGTGAGGCGAGCGCCTGGACCATCCACCGCGAGCGCCTGATCGGCGTTGCCACGCTTGACGGGCTCCAGGGCGAGCCGAAGCTCGGTTTCTTCCTCGCCCCCGCTTGGTCCGGTCGCGGCCTCATGGCCGAAGCGCTCGACGCCATCCTCGCCCACGCTTTCGAAACTGCGCCGATCCGCGCCGTGCGTTCGGCTGCCTACGCTGACGACCCCGCTTCGCTGCGCGTGCAGGAGAAGCTGGGTTTCCGCGTCGTCGGCAGCCGCCGCGCCTGGTCGGCCACGCGCGCGGCGACGACGGTCGAATTCCTTACGCGACTGGACCGTGACGTCTTCGCGACGTCCGGCCTGGCACGCGCAGCCTGATCGGGAGGGTGTCATGATTGCCACAACGGAGCCGGATGAACCGCCCGGCTCGCCTACACCCGGCCCGGAAATCGCCACCGCACGGCTGCGCTTGCGCGTGCCCGGTGAACATGACATCGCCGGGCTTGTGCGCCTGGCGGGCGATCGTCGCATCGCGCGGATGCTCGCCTCCATGCCGCATCCCTACGGCACGGCCGAGGCGCGCGCCTTCATCGCGCGCGCCCGCTCCGGCGAGGGCGGGCGCCATTTCGCGGTCGTCGGAAGGACGGATGGCGCCCTGATCGGCGGCGCCGGCCTGATGACCCGCGAGGGTGGTGCCGAACTCGGCTACTGGATCGGCGTTCCGCACCAGGGTCAGGGCTATGCGACGGAGGCCGCGCAGGCGCTTGTCGACCATGCGTTCGGTGACCTCGGCCTGCCGAACCTCCAGGCCTATTGCCGGGTTTTGAACGACGCGTCGCGCCGCGTGCTGCACAAATGCGGTTTCCAGTTCGCCGGAACCGGCATGCGCGACACGCTGCTTTCCGGCAGTGTCGCCACGGAGCACTACGTGCTGGAACGGCGCATCTGGACCGGCCTGAAGACCTGGACGGGCAAATGAGGTCAGGCGAGCTCGATCCAAAGCGGCATGTGGTCGGACCCGGTCGCCGAGCGGTCGATGCGCGCCGATGTCACCCGCGCCGCCAGGCCGGGATTGGCAAAGGCGTAGTCGAGGCGCTGGTCCGGCTTGACGCGGTCGGGATCGGTCCAGCTCCAACCGTTGTCGCCGGCCGAGACGTCGACGAGTTCGCCGTCCTGGCGCAGCAGCGCGGCGTATTCCGGCCAGCTCGGTTCGAGATTGAAATCACCCATCAGCAGGAAATCCGGCGCGACCGGAAGCTCGGGAAAGCCGAGGGATTCGGTTCCCGAGATCGCTCCGCCCGCCTCGTGCGAAAAGGCGATCGCCTTCAGCGCCGCGATCTGCATCAGCCTTTCGTCGGCGTCGATATGGTCGATATGCACCGAGTGGAAGCGGATCAGTCCCGCCGGCGTGGCGATCAGCGCCTCCAGCGCGCCGCGCTGCAGGTTGAGGCGCGCGTCGCGGCGGCGACGCGGCAACAGGTGCCCGCGCAGCGTCATCAACGGCCAGCGCGAGATCACCATGTTGCCGAACTGGAAGCGGCGCTGGCGCATGGCGCCGTCGACAACCGCGCTGCCGAACTCGATGTCGACCGGCGCGTGGAAGCCGCAATACCGGTCGGCAAACGCCGCCTCAAGACCCGCGACCATGTCGACGACGCCGTTCCACGGGCAGGCGCGCGTCACTTCCTGCAGGCAGATGACGTCGGCGTCCCTGATCGCCGCGACGATGCGGTCGAGGTCATAGCGCTTGTCGAGGCCGACACCGTACTGGATGTTGTAGCTGACGCAGCGCATGGCTCCTCCGGACCGTTCTCCGGGCTGCGTCCTCGCAGCCATTTGCAAAGGTTTCATGATCCTGTAGAGCCTCGCGCGCGAAAGGCAAAGCGATGAAGTTTCTCGATCAGGCCAAGGTGTACATACGGTCCGGCGACGGCGGCGCCGGCAGCGTATCGTTCCGCCGCGAGAAGTTCATCGAGTTCGGCGGTCCCGACGGTGGCGACGGTGGCAAGGGCGGCGATGTCTGGGCCGAAGCCGTCGACGGCCTCAACACCCTCATCGACTATCGCTACCAGCAGCATTTCAAGGCGAAAACCGGCGGCCACGGCATGGGCCGCAACCGCGCGGGCGCCAAGTCGCCGGACGTGGTGCTGCGCGTCCCTGCCGGCACGCAGATCCTCGAGGAGGACGGCGAGACGCTGATCTGCGATCTCGTTCAGGTCGGCGAGCGCTTCCAGCTTGCCCGAGGCGGCAACGGTGGATTCGGCAACGCCCATTTCAAGACCTCCACCAACCAGGCGCCGCGCCACGCCAATCCCGGCCAGGAGGGCGTGGAGAAATGGATCGTCCTGAGGCTGAAGGTCATTGCCGACATCGGCGTCGTCGGCCTGCCCAATGCCGGCAAATCGACCTTCCTGTCGGTGGTCTCGGCGGCGCGCCCCAAGATCGCCGACTACCCCTTCACCACGCTTCATCCGAACCTCGGCGTCGCCCGCATCGACGGCCGCGAACTGGTCATCGCCGACATTCCCGGACTCATCGAGGGCGCGCATGAGGGGATCGGGCTCGGCGACCGTTTCCTCGGCCATGTCGAGCGCACCAGGGTACTCCTCCACCTTGTCTCGGCGCGCGAGGAGAGCCCGACGAAGGCGTGGCGAACCGTTCGCCGCGAAATCGAAGCCTATGGCCAAGGATTGGACGACAAGCCGGAGATCGTCGTCCTGTCGCAGGCGGACCTGCTCGACGCCGAGACGCGCAAGAAGCGGATCGCCGCGCTGAAACGAGCCTGCGGCGCCGCCCCCCTCCTCATGTCGTCAGCGACCGGCGAGGGGGTCGAGGCGGTCCTGCGCGCGCTTGCCATGCATGTCGGCGAAGCGCGTGTCCGCGAGGACGCGCCGGCCAAGCAGCGATGGGAGCCCGGCCGATGACGGCGCTTTCGCGTTACCGCCGCATCACCATCAAGATCGGCTCCGCGCTGCTCGTCGACCGCGCCAGCGGACTGAAGACCGACTGGCTCGCCTCCGTCGTCGACGACATCGCCACGCTCGCCGCGCGCGGTGCGGAGGTAATGGTCGTCTCGTCCGGCGCCATCGCGCTCGGGCGCACGATCCTCGGGCTCGGGCGCCGCGCGCTGAAACTGGAGGAAAGCCAGGCCGCCGCGGCGACCGGCCAAATCGCCCTGGCGCACGCCTGGTCGGACGCCCTTGGCCGCAAGGGCATCGTCGCCGGGCAGATCCTGCTGACGCTGGGCGACACCGAGGAGCGCCGGCGCTACCTCAACGCCCGCGCCACCATCTCCACCTTGCTGAAGATGAAGGCGGTGCCCGTCATCAACGAGAATGACACCGTCGCCACCGCGGAAATCCGTTATGGCGACAACGACCGCCTCGCCGCCCGCATCGCCGCGATGATGCGCGGCGACCTGCTGATCCTGCTCTCCGATGTCGACGGGCTCTACACCGCGCCCCCGGCGTCCGATGCGGACGCCCGCCACATCGGCGAGGTCGCGCGCATCACGCCCGACATCGAGGCAATGGCCGGCGAGGCAGCGTCCGAGCTGTCGCGCGGCGGCATGCGCACCAAGCTCGACGCCGGCAAGATTGCGACCGCCGCCGGGGTCGCCATGATCATCACTCGCGGCGATCGCATGAATCCGATCGCGGCCATCGGCGCCGGAGCGCGCTCGACCCTGTTCCACCCTGCCGCCCAGCCAGCGCGCGCCTACAAGGCATGGATTGCCGGCAATCTCGAACCTGCCGGCCGCGTTCATGTCGACGCGGGCGCGGTCGCGGCACTTGTCTCCGGCAAGTCGCTGCTGCCAGCCGGTGTCACCCGGGTCGAAGGCCGTTTCGAGCGCGGCGATACCGTTGCCATCCTCGATCCTGAAGGACGTGAGGTCGGGCGCGGCCTCATTGCCTATGACGCGCCCGAGGCAGTAAGAATTGCCGGCAGGAAAACCGGCGAGATCGCCGGAATCCTCGGCTATGAAGCGCGCGCCGCCTTCATCCATCGCGATGACATGGTGGTCACCCGCGCGACGGAGAGGAGCCATGCTGACGAAGCCTGACCACGACGGCAAGGACGTCGCCGCCGTCATGCGCGAGATCGGCCGCAAGGCCCGCGCCGCCGCCCGTCCGCTGGCGCTGGCCACGGCCGAGCGCAAACACGCCGCGCTTGTCTCGATGGCCGATGCGATCCGAAATGCGACTGACGTGATCCTCGCCGCCAACGACATCGACGTCGCCGAGGCGGAGGTTGCCGGCCTCGCACCCTCCTTCGTCGACCGCCTGCACCTCGACAAGGGCAGGGTACGCGCCATGGCCGACGGCCTGCGCACGATTGCCGAATTGAAAGACCCCGTCGGCGAGGTGATCGCCGAATGGGACCGGCCGAACGGCCTGCACATCGAGCGCGTGCGAACGCCGCTCGGCGTCATCGGCGTCATCTATGAAAGCCGGCCCAACGTCACCGCCGACGCAGGAGCCCTCTGCCTGAAGGCCGGCAATCCGGTCATCCTGCGCGGCGGCTCGGATTCGCTGAACTCGTCGCGCGCCATCCATGCCTGCATGGTCGAAGGGCTGAAGGCAGCGGGCCTGCCGGCCGACGCCATCCAGCTCGTCCCCGTCACCGACCGCGCCGCTGTCGGCGCCATGCTCTCCGGCCTTGACGGCAACATCGACGTCATCGTGCCGCGCGGCGGCAGAAGCCTGGTCGAGCGGGTCCAGAACGAGGCGCGCGTTCCGGTCTTCGCCCATCTCGAAGGCATCGTCCACGTCTATGTCGACAAGTCGGCCGATCCCGACATGGCGCGCAAGATCATCGTCAACGCGAAGATGCGCCGCACCGGCATCTGCGGTGCGGCCGAGTGTCTGCTGATCGACTGGAAATTCTACACCGCGCATGGCGCGCCGATGATCGCCGACCTGATCGCCGCCGGCTGTGAGGTGCGCGCCGAAGGCGAGTTGCAGAAGATTACCGGCGCGGTCGCGGCGAAGCCGGAGGATTTCGGTCACGAATTTCTCGACAAGGTCATCGCCGTCAAGCTCGTTGACGGTGTCGGCGAGGCGATCGAGCACATCGAGAAGTTTTCGTCGCACCATACCGAAGCGATCATCGCCGAAGACCCGGCCGCGGTGGGACGGTTCTTCAACGAGGTCGATTCCGCCATCCTCCTGCACAACGCCTCCACCCAGTTCGCCGATGGCGGTGAATTCGGCATGGGCGCCGAAATCGGCATCGCCACCGGGCGCATGCACGCCCGCGGACCCGTCGGTGTCGAGCAATTGACCTCGTTCAAGTACCGCGTCCGCGGCAACGGACAGGTCAGGCCCTGAGCGCCGAACCGGCCCCGACCGACCTGCGGATGCCGCACGCCGGGCGCGGCATGGCGGTCGGCCTGTTCGGCGGCTCGTTCAATCCGCCGCACGCTGGCCACGCGCTCGTCGCCGAGATCGCGCTGCGCCGCTTGCGGCTCGATCGCCTGTGGTGGATGGTGACGCCGGGCAATCCGCTGAAAAATACGCGCGAACTGCTGCCGCTTGCCGAGCGCATCGCCCGATCACGCGCGACTGCCTTCGACCCGCGCATCGTCGTCACCGCCTTCGAGCAGGCCTTCCACGTCCGCTACACCGCTGACACGCTGGCGCTGATCAAGGCGCGCAATCCTGGCGTCGATTTCGTCTGGATCATGGGCGCCGACAGCCTGCGCGATTTCCACCGCTGGCAGCGCTGGCAGCAGATCGCGATGACCTTCCCGATTGCCGTCGTCGACCGGCCCGGCTCGACGCTTTCGTTCCTGTCCTCGATCATGGCCAAGACCTTCGACTACGCCCGCGTCGACGAAACCGACGCGCCGAGGCTTGCCCGAATGAAGGCCCCGGCCTGGACCTTCATCCACGGCCCGCGCTCGTCCTTGTCGTCGACGGAAATCCGCAACGGCGGCAAGGGCTGACGGGCGACCTGACGGGGTCGTTTTTCCCGCCTTGCCATGACTGTAGCCGTGGCAGTCTGCGGCGATGGAGACCATGAGCCGCGATACCGGGCGCCCGCTCGCCTTCAGTCCGTTCGCCGTGGCGAGCATCGTCGCCTCGATGACGCTGGTCGCCATCGCCAACGGCCTGATGTTTGCCTATGTGCCGATCCGCCTGGGGTCCGCCGGCTATGACCCGGTATGGGCCGGCTCCATCGTCACGGCGCTATCGGCCGGCGGCATGGTCGGCTGCCTCGCCGCCGCGCCGGTGGTGCGCCGCATCGGCCATCCGCGCGCCTACATGGCGCTGACCGCTGTCATCATCGCCTCCAACACGCTCGTCGCCTTCGCGGTCGAGCCGCTCAACTGGCTGGCGGCGCGGGCGCTCTACGGTTTTGCCATCAACGGTCTCTTCATCGTCTCGCAGAGCTGGATCAACGACGCGGTCGACAACAGCGTGCGTGGCCGTGTCATGGCGGTCTTCTACACGCTCTATATCATGGGCCTCGGGGTCGGTTCCCTCGTGCTCACCGGAATATCCATCGAGGGCAACAGCGGACCGCTCGTCGCCATCCTCATCGCCGCGCTGTCGCTGCTGCCGGTCGGGTTGACGCGCCTGCCATCACCCCCGCCGCCTGTCGGCGGGTCGGTGTCATTCACCCGCGCCTGGCGCATTTCGCCTGTCGGGCTGGCTGGCATGCTGGCCGTCGGCGGCATGTCGATGATGGTGTCGTCCTTCACGCCGATCCATCTCACCGCCACCGGATATGGCAAGGACGCCGTTGCATTCCTGCTCTTCGTCATGCCGTTCGGAACCTTGCTGGTGCAATGGCCGGCCGGCTGGCTGTCCGACCGCACTGACCGCCGCTTCGTCCTCATCGGCCTTGCCGTGCTGTCGGCGCTTGCGGGCATGGCGGCCGGCGTGTTGGACGGTGCCGCGCTTGCCGTCATCGTCGTGTTCTACCTGCTGTGGGACGGTTTCACCGAGTCGCTCTACTCGGTCTCCAGCGCCCATGCCGGCGACCGCGCCGGCAAGGACGATCTGGTGATGATGTCGGGCACCATGCTTTTCGCCTGGGCGCTGTCCGCATTCATCGTACCGGGGATCGCCACTGTGCTGACCGCCCGCTTCGGTACGCTCACCTTCATACCGCTCGCCGTCTCGGTGGCCATCGCTTTTGCCGTCTTCGTCGCCTGGCGGGTCTTGCGGACCGGCATGCAGGAACCGGGCGGCCCGCCCGTCTTCCCGCCGCATCCCTCCCAGGCGCCGCAGACGCTTGAAGCCGCCCTGCCGCCCGAACCGGACACGCAAGCCGCACCGCCGTCTTGAAACCGTAGCCCTTCTTTGCCTATCTTTGGGGTGCCTGCCGGCATGGCAGGTGATTTGCCGTTCAAAAAGGAAAGGAACGACACTGAGAACTGCATTGCGCAGGAAGGCTGAAAACCGGCCTTCGCCCATTGGCATCGTCGCCGTCGATGACGGCTCCGCCGCCCTCGCCGCCGTCCTCGCCAGTCTCGAGGACTCCAAGGCCGAAAACATCGTCCCCATCGACATTCGCAGGAAGACGAGCCTCGCAGACCACATGGTCGTCGCGTCCGGCCGGTCCAACCGCCATGTCGCAGCGATCGCCGACCATCTGGTCAAGACCCTCAAGGACAAAAACTTGGGCCATGCCCGCGTCGAAGGTCTGCCTGCCGCCGACTGGGTCCTGATCGACGCCGGCGACATCATCGTCCACATCTTCCGCCCCGAGGTGCGCGATTTCTACGCCATCGAGAAGATGTGGCAGACGCCGGACCTCGGCGACGCCTCCGTTCACTGATCCGGAGGCGGCGTGCGCCTGTCGATCCTGAGCATCGGCCGCCTCAAGGCCGGCCCGGAACAGGAGTTGTGCGCGCGCTACCTCGATCGTCTTGCCAAGGCCGGCCCCGCGGTCGGCCTTGAGTGGGCGTCCTCCGTCGACCTGCCCGAATCGCGCGCCGGTTCGGCGGCGGAGCGCAAGCGCGACGAGGCCCGCCGCCTCATCGCTGCCCTTCCCGAGCGCGCAACCCTCATCGCCTTGGACGAACGCGGGCACCAACTTTCCACCGCCGACCTGTCCGGCTGGATCGCGTCGCGCCGCGACGACGGTACGCGCGACCTGGCCGTGATGATCGGCGGCCCCGACGGGCTGGACGACGAGGTTCGTACCCGCGCCGATCTTGCCCTCGCCTTCGGCCGGCTCACCTGGCCGCACCAAATGGTGCGCGTGATGCTGGCCGAGCAACTCTACCGCGTCGCCACCGTGCTGTCCGGCCACCCCTACCATCGCGAGTGACCGCGATCCCGCCGCATTCCCGCGCCAGGAAAAGCGACCCGCCGTCCGGCGACCTCCGGATATGGTTGATCATTCGTTAACGTTGCCCCTCTAGCTTCGCCGCATGCCCCCGCTTCGCCGATTTGGCATCGCCACCCTGCTGCTTGCCGCGCTCGCCTCGGCGGTTCCGGCGCGCGCCCAGGAAGCCGACGATCTCGAGGCGCGGCGCGAGGCAACGCTCTCCGAACAGTCTCGCATCGCCCGCGAAATGGCCCTGTCGACCGAGCGTATCGACCGCATGAACGCCGAGATTGCCGCGCTCGGCAAGGATATGGGCGCCATCAATGCCGCCTTGATCCAGGCGGCGAAAACCGAAAAGAAGCTGACCGGCGAGATCGACGACATCGCCGGCACGCTCGCCGAGCAGGAAGCGCGACGCGACGCGGTGAAGACGTCGCTCAACGCCCGACGCGGGCTGCTTGCGCAGGTCCTCGCCGCGCTGCAGCGCATGGGCCTCAATCCGCCGCCGGCCCTTCTTGTACGGCCCGAGGACGCCCTGGCCTCGGTGCGCAGCGCGATCCTTCTGGGCTCGGTCGTTCCGGGCCTGCGCGAGGAAACCCGCGTGCTCCTCGCCGATCTGCAGGAACTGCAGCGCATCACTGCCTCGATCGCCGCCGATCGCGATCGCCTCTCCGCCACGGTCGCGGCGCAAGCCGAGGAAAAGAAGCGGCTCACGCTGTTGCTCGAAATCAAGAAGGATCTGCAGGCCCGCTCGCAGGCCTCCGTCGAAACCGAAACCCATCAGCGCGAGGTGCTTTCGGCGCGTGTCGCGACGCTCCAGGACCTCATCGAAGCCATCGAAAGCGAAACCTCGCGCCGCGATCGCGCCGGGCGCGCCGTTTCCCAGCCGGCGCCGCCATCGATTCTTGCCGCAACGCCTTTTGCATCTCTGACAGGGCGCGTGGTAGCACCGGTGGCCGGCCGTTTCGCCCGCCGCTTCGGCCAGTCGGACGGCCATGGCGCCCACATGCTCGGCGACACGGTTCAAACACAATCCGGGGCGATAGTCACATCGCCCTGCGACGGGGTCGTGTTGTACGCTGGACCGTTCCGTTCCTACGGGCAACTCTTGATCCTCGATGCCGGCGACGGGTATCATTTGGTGTTGGCCGGCATGGGCAATATCGGAGTATCTTCAGGCCAATCGGTCCTGGCCGGCGAACCGGTCGGAGCGATGGGTGAAACGAGGTTGGCAAGCGCGGTCGCGTACGCCGACGAAGGACAGTTACCGGTGCTCTATGTCGAGTTCCGGAAAGATGGCAAACCTGTCGATCCGTCGCCCTGGTGGGCACCGGATCACGCTGGAAGGACTGGAAATGGCACGTAAGGTCGCGCTTCTTTTCGCAGGAGCTGTCATCGGCGCATCGGCGATAAGCCTTCTCAATGGCGCTGCGGGCTATTCCGCCCGCGCGGCGGCGCCGGACGTCTACAAGCAGCTGGCCATTTTCGGCGACGTGTTCGAGCGCGTGCGCGGCCAGTATGTCACGCCGCCCGACGAGAAGGTCATGATCGAGAACGCCATCAATGGCATGTTGTCGGCGCTGGATCCCCATTCGTCCTATCTCAACGCCGATGCCGCCCAGGACATGCGCGTGCAGACCAAGGGCGAGTTCGGCGGTCTCGGCATCGAAGTCACGATGGAAAACGACCTGGTCAAGGTCATCACCCCCATCGACGACACCCCGGCTGCGCACGCCGGCGTGCGTGCCGGCGACCTCATCTCCCAGATCGACGGCGAGGATGTGCGCGGCCTGACCCTTCAGGAAGCGGTCGACAAGATGCGCGGCGTCGTCAACACGCCAATCGACCTCACCATCCTTCGCGAGAGCGAAAAGGATCCGCTCAAGATCACCATCATCCGCGACATCATCAAGGTGAAGGCGGTCAAGTACCGGGTCGAGAACGACGTCGGTTATCTCAAGATCACCTCTTTTACCGAGAAGACCACCGACGACCTGACGGCGGCGATCGCGGCCATCCGCAAGGACGTTTCCGCCGACAAGCTCAAGGGCTATGTCCTTGATCTCCGCCTCAATCCGGGCGGCCTGCTCGACCAGGCGGTATCGGTCTCCGACTCATTCCTCGACCGCGGCGAGATCGTCTCCACCCGCGGCCGCGATCCCAAGGACGTCACCCGCTTCGATGCGCGCGCCGGCGACCTGACGGACGGAAAGCCGCTCGTGGTGCTCGTCAATGGCGGTTCGGCCTCGGCATCGGAAATCGTCGCCGGCGCATTGCAGGACCAGCGCCGCGCCACCGTCGTTGGAACCCGCTCCTTCGGCAAGGGATCGGTGCAGACCATCATCCCGCTGGCCGAGAACGGCGCCCTGCGGCTGACCACGGCGCTCTACTACACGCCGTCCGGCAAATCCATCCAGGGCACAGGCATTACCCCGGACATTGCCGTCGAGCAGCCGTTGCCAGAGGAATTGCAGAGCCGCGATGTTTCGCGCGGCGAATCGGAGCTCAAAGGCCATATCAAGGGCGCGTCCGAGAACGAGGAAGGTTCCGGATCGGCCGCCTATGTGCCGCCGGAGGCCAAGGACGACGTGCAGCTCAACTATGCGCTTGCCCTGATGCGCGGCGAGAAGACCGATCCGGCCTTCCCGCCCAACCCGGACAAGACCGTCCTGCAGCAGTAAACCGCTACGCCGGCCGCCTTCGGGCGGCCGGCCTTTGTCTCGCGTTCGATGCGTTGCGCCCAGGGCGCCCTTCAGACAAGATTCCGGACGCGCCGAGGAATGCCTCCTGCATGACACGCGATATCGACCAACCGCTCGGGCAGAACGGCAAGGCGCCGGCCGGGCGCGTTGCGCGCTGGCGACCCCCCTACGCAGCCGTCGCGGCCGTCGCCGCCATCGGTGCCCTGTCGACAATCTTCGCGCTCAACCGCGACCCGGTGCGCACGCCCGTCGTCGAGGTCAAGACCCCCGATCCCGCACCGCTTCCCGCAGAGGCTCCCAAGC